>Ga0066704_10000040_pt1 | contig 25653 bp, 22 predicted proteins | sample GraSoiAngelo_153_FD_66458 | JGI IMG/M metagenome (GOLD analysis project Ga0066704, IMG submission 66458) | Grasslands soil microbial communities from the Angelo Coastal Reserve, California, USA - 14_1009_12_40cm | ecosystem: Environmental > Terrestrial > Soil > Grasslands | place: USA... | reverse complement strand
TACCTCCAAAGATACCAAAAAACTTCTGCAGTGGCCCCTTTTTCTTATCGGGAGCCTGCGCATCCGGCTGCGTCGCCTGTTGCGTGCCCGGCTTTCCGTTTGCGCCAGTTTGAGCGGTGGCGCCGGTGGCAAGCGGCGGATTGCCCGGTTTTTGCGGATCACCAGCCTGCGCCGCCGCGGCCGGCGGATTCTTCGGCTGCCCGCCGAAAATGTGCGAGAGCCAGGACGCGGGCGGGAGCGAAGTGAGCGTGTGGCCGCCGTGCCGCTCGCAGAATTCCGTCGGTGCCGTGCCGGTGACGTATACCTCTTCGCGCGTCACCGGGCACTGCGGCGTGGCCAGTTGCAGAGTCTCCGGATCGATGGTAACCGTGACCACGCCTTCCGGCGGATCAAAATCCTTCACGTCCCGGTAGACCGGCAAAGACGTCGCGCGGATCATGAAATCGGCCCAAATCGGAGCCGCTGCTGCGCCGCCGGGCAGGCCGAGGTCACGGTTGTCGTCAAAGCCGACCCAGATCACGCACACCAGGTTGGAAGTAAACCCAGCGAACCAGCCGTCGCGCGATGTGCCGGTTTTCCCTGCGGCCGGCAGCGTGAATCCCCGGGCGCGCACGCCCGCGCCGGTGCCTTTGTTCAAGACGTCTTTCAGCAAGCTGTTCACCAGATACGCCACCCGCGGGTCGAGCACTTGATGCGCCTGCGACGTGAAACTCTCGAGCGTATTCCCGTCCGCGCTCGTCACGCTGCGCACATATTCGGGTTCGACGCGCGCGCCGTTGGTCGCGAACACCGTATAGGCTGCCGCGACGTCGATGGGAGTCATCTCATAAGCGCCCAAAGCCACGGCTGGCGTGGGCTGAATGTTATTGCCCAGGCCGATCTGCCGCGCCACTTGCACCACGCGGCCGTAGCCGATCAGCTCGGCCACTTTGACTGTGGCGACGTTGAGCGAATTGGTCAGCGCGTCGCGCAGCGTCACCGTGCCCATGAATCTTTCGCCGTAATTGTTTGGCGTGTACTCCTTGCCATCGAATTCAAAGGTGGTCGGTTCATCCACGACCGTGGTCGCCGGAGTGACGATTGGCGATACTCCGTCCACCGCATTGTCGAACGCCGCGGCATACACGAACGGCTTGAAGGCCGACCCGGGCTGGCGCCGCGCCACCGCGTGATTCAACTGGCTCTGGCCGTAGTCGCGTCCCCCGATGAGAGCTTTGATCTCTCCCGTGTGCGGATCGAGCACCACCAGCGCCACTTGCACTTCCGGCACCGCTTCGCTGCTTCCTTTCTTGTCCAGCTCGCGCCGCCATTTCGCGTATTTCCGCGCGAGCAGCACATCGACGTTCTTCACGCCGGCGTCGATCGCGGCTTGCGCTGCGCGCTGGAGTGACGGATCCAGCGTCGTATAGACGCGGAAATTCTGCGAGAGCAGTTCGTTCTCGGAGAATTTCTCGAGCAGATGGTCTTTCACCATGTCCACGAAATACGGCGCTTCGTTCCCGGAAATCGTGCTGCGGACGATGCGCAGTGGCGCCCGCCGGGCAGCCTCCGCCTCTTCCTCTGTAATGTATTGGTTATCGACCATCTGCGTGAGGACGCGGTCGCGCGCCTGCACGCCGCGTTCCGGCCGCCGGTCCGCCGATGAGTAATAGTTCGGCGCGCGAATGATGCCGGCCAGAAACGCCGATTCGCCGAGAGTGAGCTGGTGGAGGTCTTTGCCGAAATAGGCGAAGGCCGCCTCGCCAAATCCGTGGATGGCAAAGCTCCCGCGATTACCGACGTACACCTCGTTCATGTACAGCTCGAAAATCTGCTCTTTCGAGAAGCGCTGCTCGAGCTGCATCGACACCATCGTTTCGGCCAGTTTGCGGCCCCACGTCCTCTCCGTGCTAAAGAAGAAACTCCGCGCCACCTGCATGGTCAGCGTGCTGGCGCCTTGCAAGTGCGCTTTGTGGCGCAAGTCGGCCCACGCCGCGCCCAAAATGCGCACGGGATCGAAACCGGGGTGCTCGAAAAATCGCTTGTCTTCCGCGGAGAGAACTGCGTTCAAGAGCGGCTTCGGAATGTCGGCGTAGCGCACCGGCCTGCGCTTTTCGCGCGCACTATCAAACAGATTCGTGATCAGCTCGGGCTCGATGTCCGCGCTCGTAAGCTCGTTGCCGCCGCCGAGCGGCCGGATGGAACTGATGGTCTTGCCGGCGAACTTGACCTCTAGCGTGTTCCCGCCGTCGAAGTAGGAGAGTTTGCTGGGACGAATGTCGACCGTGCCGCCGCGAGAGGTGTACTGGCCCAGCGCGCCGTCTTCGTTCTTTGTCCGGTAGCCGGCCCGCAGCAGGTATGCTGCCAGTTCCTCCGCCGACATGGATTCGCCCGGCGCAATGTGGAAGGGGGCCGAAAAGATCTGCGTCGTGTTCTGCAGGACGTTCCCGGACAGGCGCTGGTCAATCATCCGGGAGTACTTGAAGTAGTATCCCGTGAAGACGCCACCGGCGACGAGGGCGCACAAGAGCAGGAAGCCAAGAACACCCAGACCTATAGTGGAGGTCCAGAAACCCTTCTGCACTCGAATCTGCAAACAGATGCTCCCCGAGGGCTGAACTCTATTGTCTCGCAAGAGCCCCGGCTAGGAAAGACGAAGATGCATCCGGAAAAGTTGCTCTTGCGCGCGCACGGGCGCTGTACTTCAGTTGCCCTCAATACAGGGCTTTGTTTGCGGTGTCGATGGTGAAATGGAGCTCCGTCTTATACACCATGAAATCCACGGGCACCGAATAATTGACCGCGATTTTGACCAGTTGCTGGCTGTTTTCGATCTTGATGTCCTCTCGCTTTATGGGCAGGTCCAAATCCCGTACCTCCTTCCATACGGTCTCGCGGATCTGCTCATCCGAGAACCGGTTCACCACCGCGAAGCGCGCTTCTTCTTGCATTTTGTCCCGGAGCTGGTATTCGTTCACGTAGGCCGGAACAATCTTGATCGAGACATAGATAACGACCAGAAAAACCAGCGTCCACGTGATAGCCTTCGCGCGGCCCTCACCGCGCTCGGCGCACCGGCGCCGCGCAACGAAGTGCCTCTTGCAGGTTGTGTTCATGGCTCTTCCGTTCAAGCTAGCACCGGAAATGAGCGGTGTCGAGACGCAGCGCGAAGCGGTGTTTTCGGAAAGCCAACGGGGCTGCCAAAGTTCGTGGATCGCGATTCGAGACCGGACGCCAACAGAGATTGCCGCGCCCCGCTGCCGAGTCCGGCCGGGGCCTAATAGGCGCGGCCGAAAATTGCGCGCTCCCTCGCGGGTTGACCGCAATACACGCAGGAGCCGCTTGCAGAACTATGCGCGCTTTCTTGGCCGAGCTTCTGGTCGAGCGGAATGCAGCGCATAGTGGCTCTTGTTTCTTCCTTGATTTTGGCCTCGCAGTCGGCGCTGCCACACCAATAGGAATAGGCAAAGCCGTTCTCCACGGCCAGCTTGAACTCCTTGTAATCTCTCGGCTCTTTTGTGTTCGCCCGGCGGAAGGCAAGGGCGCGGTCGTGCAGCGACTTCTGGATTTCCTCCAGAAGCTTGGCCACGCTATTGACTGCATCCGCCAGCGCGATGCTCGACTTGCCTTCTTTGCCCGGGCGGTCGCGGCGCGCGAGCACTGCCGCCTGCTTCGCCACGTCTCTTGGACCCAGCTCGATCCGCACCGGCACGCCGCGCATCTCCCAGTCGTTGAATTTCCAGCCGGGGCTCATGCCTTCGCGCACGTCGAGCGTGATACGCAGACCGGCCTTGGCGAGATCGGTCTTCAGCTTCTGCGCTGGTTCCATCACGGCCTTTTTTTCCACGTCGGTCTTGAAGATGGGAACAATTACGGCCTGATACGGCGCGAGTTTTGGGGGCAGGACAAGTCCCTGGTCATCGCCGTGCGCCATGATGATGGCACCGATGAACCGCGTAGAGAGCCCCCACGACGTCGTCCAGCAGTATTGGAGCTGGCCGCCCTGATCGAGATACCGAATCTCGAAGGCCTGGGCAAAATTTTGTCCGAGGAAATGCGACGTGCCCGACTGTAGCGCTTTTCCATCGCCCATCATCGCTTCAATCGAATACGTCGTATCCGCGCCGGCGAATTTTTCCGCATCCGACTTGCGTCCCGGGATTACGGGGATGGCGGCGTCGTTCACGGCGAAATCGGCATAGGTGTCGAGCATCTGCCGCGTTTCGTCTTCGGCTTCCTTGCGGGTGGCGTGCGCGGTGTGGCCTTCCTGCCAATAAAACTCCAGCGTGCGCAGAAAGAGTTTCGTGCGCAGCTCCCAGCGGACGACGCTGTTCCACTGGTTCATCAGCACGGGTAAATCGCGATAGGACTGAATCCACTTGGACCACATGTGTCCGATGATGGTTTCCGAGGTCGGCCGCACGATGAGGGGCTCGGCCAGCTCTTCACCGCCGCCGATGGTTACCACGGCCAGCTCCGGGGAAAAACCCTCGACGTGATGCTTTTCCTTCTCGATAAAGTGCTTGGGAATGAGGAGCGGAAACGCGACATTTTGATGACCCGTCGCCTTGAAGCGGCGGTCGAGCGCCTGCTGGATGTTCTCCCAGAGCGCCCAACCGTAGGGGCGCACGATCATGCAGCCGCGCACAGGCGCGTAATCGGCGAGCTCGGCGCGCAGTACGAGTTGGTTGTACCACTCCGCAAAATCTTCGCTGCGCTTCGGTAGTTTTTCCTCGGCCATGCGGAAAAGCCTGCGTCTCCACTCGATTCGAGCGCCCCAGAATAAGTAGTCGAGCGTAGCGGAGGCGTTGCGGAGTGTCAACGCAAGCTCGCCGCGGGTTCGCGAGCGAGCCTTGCGGAGATTCGCGCGCCGTATGTATCATCGGGGGCGATTTCATCAAGTGAGGTGGAACATGAAGCGAATTGCTCTGCTCTTTATCGCGACGCTGGGATGCGCGAACGCAGCCGCGGCGCAGGATTGGGCGCGCGAGCGATTGGAAAAATCGCCGCGGCATCGCGAATGGGCGACGGTAAAGCACGGTGACCGCGCCGTGGAGGCTTTCATCGTTTACCCAGAGTCGAAAACGAAGACGCCGGTGGTGTTGGTAATTCACGAAATCTTCGGCATGACCGACTGGGTGCAAGATTTGGCGGATCAGGTTGCCGAAGCGGGTTATGTCGCCGTTGCGCCGGACCTCCTCTCCGGTATGGGACCGAACGGCGGCCGCAGCAATTCCTTTCCGGAAGGAAAGACAATGGAGGCGGTGAGCCATCTGAATCCGGAGCAGATCACGGCCGACCTGAACGCTGTGGCGGATTATGCGTTGAAGCTGCCGTCGTCCAGCGGGAAGCTGTTTGTTGCCGGCTTTTGCTGGGGCGGCGGGCAGACCTTTCGTTTCGCGACGAACCGGGGCGACCTGGCGGCGGCGTTTGTGTACTATGGCCCGCCCCCCGAGAAGGACGCGATGGCGCGCATCAAGGCTCCGGTGTATGGCTTTTATGGGGGCAACGACGCGCGGATTGACGCGACCATCCCCGACACGATCCCGAACATGAAGGCCGCCGGCAAATCCTACGAGCCCGTAACTTACGAAGGCGCGGGGCACGGTTTTATGCGCGCGGGCGAAGCGCCGGACGCCACGGAGGCCAACAAGAAGGCTCGCGGGGACGCCTGGGCGCGCTGGAAGAGCTTGATGGGTAAAGAGTTGTAGCGAAAACCTGGGGCCGAAGGCCCCCCCTACCCCTTTTTGTAACTGCGCATTCTGAAAGGGTTACAGAGCGAGTTCGCGGATCTGCGCATTCCAAAGGAGTTAGCCAGGAATTGAGACTTGCCGTTCGTCGCTGCGCGCCCCAGGCTGACCGTGCTGGTCGGAGTGATGGCGAGATCCTTGATCATGTGCGACCGCCCCGATTTCATCAGGGTAAACGCCGCAAGCGGTCAACCGACTCGCCATGCTCGCACGGGACGACTATCCTCGCCGGATAGTCACTTAGGCTTCAAGTTGTCGAAGAGCAGTTGCTCCTGGCACGCCGGGAGCTGAGCTAATCCTTAATGTTTGGACCTTCTCGCAGAAGAGTTTTTTTCGGCGTAGAGGCCGGCATCCGCTGAGTTCAGCAATTCTTTAGTAGTTTCGCCATCCTCGGGGCAGATGGCTATGCCTACACTTACGGAGAGGCGTGGCAGTTCGCCGTCGAGGGACAGGCGCTCGCGAATGCGGTCGGCAACGAACCGGGCCGCGTGGAATTCGGTTTCCGGGAGGACGATGGCAAATTCGTCGCCGCCATAGCGCGTTGCGACGTCAACTTCGCGGCAATAGATGCGGAGAATGTCGCCCAGGCGGCACAAAGCCCGGCTGCCTACGAGATGTCCATGCGCGTCGTTGATCTTCTTCAGCCCGTCCAAATCGAGTAGGAGGAGCGCGAAGGGCCTTCCCGTGCGGTCGGTCCTCTTGATTTCGGCGTCGAGCGCTTCGAGAAGGCGGCGATAGTTTCCCAAACCAGTGAGGGGGTCGCTCACGGCCATAGCGCGCACTTTTTCTTCGGCTCGCTTGCGTTCGGAGACTTCCGCGGCAACGGATAGGGCCGTGATGGCGTTGACCCCCATGTACGCCTGGAGCATCAGGAGAGAGGTGTTCGGCGTCTGCGTGATGAATGGACCGAAACCTCGGAGTGTGCCCCAAATGGCGATACCGGCCAGCAAGAAGATGGCCGTCGCGGTCTCCCGCTGGCCGAAGCGAAAGGCCGCCCAGATCAGTATGGGAATCCACAAGAAGGCCAAAGGATAGTGCCTGAATTCGGACTGAAAACGGCCCCCAAAGACGACCCAGCCTATAAACGAAAGAGACAGGAATAGAATGAAGAGCTCCGCGAGCTGGCGGCGATTCCACGTGACGCGAGGATTTGCAATCCAAAGGAGCAGCAAGGGTGCCACGACAATAGCGCCGACGGCGTCGCCCAGCCACCACGTGCACCAGACTGAGGCAAAATTACCCCGGGGGACGAACCCGCCGAGGTAGAGGCTGGTGACGCCAAAGGTGGCACTCACCGCGGTGCTGGCCAGCCCAACCAATGCGGCAAACTTGAAGATCTCCTGCGCCCTATCGAACGCCCTATCAAAGCAGTCGCGTCCGAAAGCAAATTTGTTCAGCAGATAACAGCCGACGACGCCTTCTAATGTGTTTCCCAAAGCAATGCCCAAAGAGGTCGCCGCCGTGCCCGCGGTCGATACGTTCACAAGAAACGCGCCCAGCAGGATCCCGGGCCAAACGCGATAGCCCAATACCAGGAAGGCCACCAAAGCGATCCCGGTTCCAGGCCAAACGGGTGTGGCGCTGGCGTACAAATAGGCGAGGCGCAAGCCCAGCTTAGCCGCCAAAAAGTAAACGAGCGCGACAGTCAAGGCGACCGCCGCGTTCTTGAACGGTCGTGAAAGCGTCATAGTGACTCCTCTGCGATAGAGGGGACGTTCGGTCGCAGAAGAATACGGCTACCTTCGATGCGGGGCGATTTCTCCCATCGGAGGCGGAATGGAGGCCCCCTTACATCTATGATACGGGAAGTGCCGGGGAGGGGTCGCTTTTCTTGAAGACTTGTCAAAAGGGTTACTAAAATCTTTGAAATAGCTGCGAGCCGCCTTACGGCATGGCGAAGGTGAAGAGGGCGGAGCCGGCAGCGACGGCGATGTACTGCTTGCCGTCCACGGCGAAGGACATGGGCGATGAATAGACCGACGCGCCACATTGAAAATGCCACAACACTTTGCCGGAGGCGGCGTCGAGCGCGATGAAGTTACCCTCCGCGTCGCCGGTGAAGACCAGCCCCCCCGCGGTCGAGAGGACGCCAGCCCACGTGGGCGAAGGATGCGGAAATTCCCACTTCAGCTTGCCGGTCGCGGGATCGATGGCGCGAAGCGCGCCCCAGAACGGTTCCGCATCCTCGTTCGGAAAATACGCGCTGCCGTAATAGGCGTGGCCCTCTTCGTAAAGCTGCGGCGCTGTGGAAAAGATGTCGCACTGCTCGCGCGCGGTCACGTAGAAGAGTTTCGTTTGCGGGTCGTAGGTCGGGGACATCCAATTCGTCGCGCCAGCGGCGCCGGGGCAAACGCGATTCCCTTCCGGCGTGGGTGACCCTGCTTTCGCCGTCGCGGGGCTGCCGTCCGGATATTTGCCGGCGCTCCAGGTTACTTTGGCGTAGGGATTGGCGAAAAGAAGTTTGCCGGCGGCGCGATCCAGCACGTAGAAAAAGCCGTTGCGATCGGCGTGCAAAATCAAATGGCGGTCGCCATCGTCCACCAGCGCCGGGATTTGCGTGGCATCGTAGTCGTGCTCGTCGTGCTTGGTGAACTGGAAATACCATTTCAATTTGCCGGTGTCGGGATCGAGCGCCAGCAAGGAGTTGCTGTAGAGGTTGTCGCCGGCGCGGCCTTCACCGCGGTTGGAGGGCGAGGGATTGCCGGTCGTCCAGAACGTCGTGCTGGTGGGAGGATCGTACACGCCGGTGATCCACGCGGGCGCACCCCCGATTTTCCACGAGTCGCCTTCCCACGTCTCGTGCCCCGGCTCGCCCGGGCCCGGGACTGTGTAGAAGCGCCATTTGCGCGTGCCGGTGTCGGCATCGTAGGCGTCAATGAAGCCACGAATACCGTATTCGCCGCCGGAGACGCCGAGAATGACGAGATTTTTCACGGCGAGAGGCGCGAGCGTGAAGCTGTAGCCTTTGCGGTAGTCCACGGCCGTGACGTCCCAGACGACGTTGCCGGTTTTCGCGTCCAGAGCAATCACATGCGCGTCGAGCGTGCCAAGGAAAACTTTGTCGCCAAGAATCGCCAGGCCGCGATTGACGCGCCCGCAGCAGGGGCGGATGTCCGCCGGGAGCGCGCGCTGATACTGCCAGATGGGCCGGCCGGTGCGCGCGTCGAGCGCGAAGGCGCGGTCGTCCTGGCCGGTTCCGTAGAGAATGCCATCCACGACGAGCGGCGTGGTTTCGAATTTTCCGCCGGCCATCGTCTGATACGCCCACTTCGGGACGAGCGCGCGCGCATTGGACGTGTTGATCTGATCCAGCGCGCTGAAGCGGCGGCCGGCGTAGTCGCCGGAATACATGAGCCAGTTTTGCGGCTCTTTCGCGGAGTCGAGCAATCGCTGCGGCGTGACCTGCGCGCGAGAAGAAGAGGCAAAGAAGCACGAAGCTAGGGAGCAAAGGCGGCCTAAGGCAATGCAGGTCCGCAAGAAAAGCTGCACGCGCGCGGATTTCATTGGACGCCTCCCTGCGAGCCGACGGAGAGGAGAAAAGCGACGATGTCCTGCAGATCCTTTTCGCTCAAGGTCTTCATGTCGTAAGCCGGCATCAGGGACTCGCGGCTCTTCTCGAAGGAGCGCAGCTTGTCTTTTTCCAAAAGATGAATCTGTTCGCGCGCGTCCATCATTTGCAGCGTGAAGCTGTCTTCGTTCAAGACCACGCCGGCTATTTTCTGTCCGTCCGAAGTCACGACCGTCACGGTTTCATACTCTTGCGAGAACTCTTTCATCGCTTCGGAAATTCCCTGCGCCAGGCGGCGGCTCGGATTGCGGATGGACTCGATGATGTATTCGACGGAGCGCACGCCGCCGGTGCTCGTGAGATCCGGCCCGAGGCGGCCTCCTTTCCCTTCCACCATGTGGCACGTGGAGCAAGCAGCGGAGCCATAGAAAAGCCCTCTGCCCTGCGCGGCGTTGCCCGGAGGCTGCGCCGGCGCCTTCTTCTCCACGCTGCGAATGTAGGCGATGACCTGCCAAATCTCCTCTGCCGTCATGCCCACGCCTTGCTGCGTGGCGCCATTCGGCGGCATGGCCGTGCCGGGAATGCCCTCGTTAATCGTGCGGAAGAGGTCGGCATCGGAATTCCCGTGACGTTTCTGCGCGCGGGTTAGGTCCGGGCCGCGGCCGCCGCCGCGTGCGCCCAGTCCGTGGCAAAACGCACAGTTGGCGCGAAACTGAGATTCACCGAGTTTGGCCGCCTTCGGATCGCTCGCGAAGGGATTCTTCTCCTGCGCAAAAAGACTCACGGCCAGAACGGCACAAATCAGAAGCGCGGCAACTCCGAGAAAGATCAGCGGAGATACTTGGCGTGGCTCGGATGGGAATGTAGAACAACTCTTGGCGCTGGCGGACATCGGTCGAGTGACTCCCAATTCAATTGAATGGCGGCAGAATCGCGCCAACTATATCACTCGTTTCATGCGCTCGGAACGGGACTCATGCCATTTTCACGCAGGCGCTGGCGGGTCCGGCCTCGACGCAATCGGAGCGGATTGCAGTTGGTGGTTCGCTCCATTAGAATCACAAATCAACCCTGTCATGACCGACAAGCCCAGAGATTCACGCGAGACTGGAGAGCGGTCAAGTTCAAGTGCGACCGCAGAGCGGTCGGCCCAGTGCATTGCGCTGGGGGCCGACCACGCCGGATTTGCCTTGAAAGAAACAATCCGCAAGCATCTGGAGCAGGCTGGCTACGTCATTGAAGACCTGGGGACCTGGTCGGAGGAATCGGTGGACTATCCGGACTTCGGCCGGGCCGTCGGCGAACGCGTGGTCGCCCGGCAGAGCGATGTTGGGATTGCCGTCTGCGGCACCGGGATCGGCATCTCCATCGCGGCGAACAAGGTGCCGGGGGTTCGCGCGGCGGTGGCGCACGACGTGATGACGGCGCGGCTGGCGCGCGAGCACAACGATGCAAACGTCTTGGCGCTGGGCGGGCGCGTGGTGACCGAGGCGCAGGCGATCGAGATCGTCGATACCTTTCTGGGCACTCGATTCGCCGGCGGGCGCCACCAGCGCCGCGTCAACAAGATCGCAGACATCGAGAGGGACGAACGCGCGAGCGCGACGAGGGCAAAGAACGCCGGGTGAACCACAGAGGACACAAAAATCATGAGCCAGACATCCTCAGATGTGACCCCGACCCCGTCGGGGTCCACAGCAGCCAATGAGCGGATGAAGCGTCCGCTGGACGACGTGGACCCGCAGATTGCCGACGTGCTGCGCCAGGAAGCGCGGCGGCAGGCGACCGGGCTCGAGTTGATCCCTTCGGAAAACCTCGTATCGGAAGCGGTGCTCGAAGCCATGGGCTCGATTTTCACCAACAAGTACGCCGAAGGCTATCCGGGCAAGCGCTATTACGGCGGATGCGAGTTCGCGGACAAGGCCGAACAGCTTGCCATTGACCGCGCGAAGCAGCTCTTTGGCGCCGCACACGCCAACGTGCAGGCGCACTCCGGCACGCAGGCGAACATCGCTGTGTATATGACCGCGCTCCAGGCGGGCGACGTCGTGCTCGGGATGAACCTGGCGGACGGCGGGCATCTGACCCACGGCCACCCGCTGAATTTTTCGGGCCGCATGTACAAATTCGTGGCCTACGGCGTGCGCAAGGACAACGAGCAGATTGATTACGACAACGTCGAAAAGCTGGCCGGTGAGCACAAGCCGAAAATGCTCGTAGTGGGCGCGAGCGCGTATTCGCGGATCATCGATTTCGAGCGCATGGGAAGGATCGCGTCCGCCGTCGGCGCGCTCTTCTTCGTGGACATGGCGCACATCGCGGGGCTGGTCGCGGCGGGCTTGCACCCAAGCCCGGTGCCCTATGCCGATTTTGTCTCCACCACGACGCACAAGACCCTGCGGGGGCCGCGCGGCGGCCTTGTGCTTTGCAGGGAGAAGTGCGCAAAGGACTTAGACCGGGTCACGTTTCCCGGAACGCAAGGCGGGCCGCTGGTGCATACGATTGCGGCCAAGGCCGTGTGCCTGAAAGAGGCGCTCGAACCGTCGTTCCGCGAGTATCAACTTCAGGTCGTGGCCAATGCCAAAGAGTTGGCCGCCGCCGTGGCCGCGCGCGGCTTCCGCATCGTCGCCGGCGGCACGGACAATCACCTCTTCCTGATCGAGCTGCACTCGCGCGGCATTACCGGCCGCGACGCGGAACAAGCTCTTGACCGCGCCGGCCTTACGGTCAACAAGAACGCCATCCCGTTTGACCCCTTCCCACCGATGAAGGCTGGCGGCATCCGGCTGGGCAGCCCATCGGTGACGACACGCGGAATGCGCCAGCCAGAAATGCAGGCCATCGGCGGATGGATCGCGGAAGTGCTTTCGCACCTGGGTGACGCGAGCGTCGAACAACGAGTCCGAGCGCAAGTGGCGGAACTTGCTGCGCGCTTCCCCATCTATGAAAGCCGCCTCAAGGGCACAGTGAAGACCGAGCACGCCCGCGTCTGAGCAGATTCGCTCCATGGACATCCTCGAAGCCACGGCGGAGTTCGAGCGCTGGCTCGGCCAGCAACTTGAAGTCGTCCGGTCGGACCTCGCCCTCAAGCACGAGAACGTGGCCAAAGCCCCCTTCCCGTTCTTTCGTGCGACCTTTTATCGTTGGGTGCAGCGGTGGCCGGACATCTGCGGGGATCTGGCGAACGCCCCAAGCGTTCTCGCGGTCGGCGACCTGCATATCGAGAACTTCGGCACTTGGCGCGACGCGGAGGGCAGCCTTATTTGGGGGGTGAACGATCTAGATGAAGTCTACCCCTCAGCCTATAGCCTCGACCTCGTCCGCCTGACAGCGAGTGCTTACCTGGCGATGGAGGAGGGTCATCTGGCCATCACACGTAAAGAAGCCTCCGACGCCCTTGAGCGGGGCTACCGCGAAGCTATCGAGGCTGGCGGGAGGCCCTTTGCGCTGGTTGAACATCACCGTTGGTTACGCTTGCTGGCCTTCGGTAAGCTACGCGATCCAGCCCGTTTCTGTAAGAAAATAAAGGAGTTACCGCAGCACTTGACGAAGTCTTCGGTCAAGGTGCAGGCGATGCTGGAAGCAGCCTTGCCCCAGCCGGGAATGAAATATGAATTGAAAAAGCGCATTGCCAGGCTAGGTAGCCTGGGTCACATGCGCGTCCTGGCCCTTGCGAGCTGGCAAGGCGCCTATGTCGTGCGCGAGGCCAAGGCTTTGCGCCCTTCCGCGTGGGTTTGGGCCAGGCGAAGACCCACGAATACGCTCTATTGCGGGGCGCTGGCGAGCCGCGCCGTGCGGGTGGCCGACCCGCACGTCCATTTCCGGGACGGCTGGTTGGTACGCCGCCTTGCGCCGGACTGCTCCCGGATTGAACTCGCCTCTCTTCCCAAGGAACGCGACGAAGCGCGGCTGCTCTATTCCATGGGCTGGGAGGCGGCCAATTTACATCTCGGCAGCCCCTCTGCAGTCGCGAAAATTCGCAAAGATTTGGCCAAGCGCAGCGCTCCATGGCTGCATAAAGCCGCAAAAGCCATGAGCGAAGCCACGCTAGCGGATTGGGAGCAATGGCGCCGGGGCTGGAAGCGTGCGAAGACTCGCTGACCAGGCCGTCAGCGCAAGCCTGCACCCCGCTCTTCCTCCTCGCGTGCGTACCCGCGTCCCGCTGTCCCAAGACTGGCCGTCCGGTCAGTAGATTTCCCGTTAAGTTCAACGATATGTTTGCTTGTGATGCTGACGGGAACCGCCGAGATGTCACGTGCATCGGCTCCGGCCGTTAGTTCGACGACCACTGCCTTCCCTCCCAGGCACCGTCCGCAGGAGCCGGCCTCCGGTGCGATGAGTGGTCCGGTTCCAAGAAAACGCCGAGTTCTCGAGGTGCAGGTATGATGGATACCGAAGCTTTCCGGGAATTCAAAGCCGGATTGACCTTCCTCCGCGACAACTATCCGCAGAAGGCGCTTCCGCACATGCGGCGCGCCGTGGAACTGGAAAGAAACAATCCGTATTACATGTCCTACCTGGGTGTCATTCTGGCGCGTTCAGAGCGCAAGTGGGCGGAAGCTGAGCAGCTCTGTGATTCCGCCGTGCGCATGAAGAGAAACCAGGCCCAGCTCTACCTGAATCTGGCCGAAGTGTACTCCACCGCCGGACGCCGCGACGACGCGGTCGAGGCCCTCCAGGCGGGGCTGAAATACGCGCGGCGGGACGTGCGGCTGAACTTGGCGCTGAACCGGCTTACGCAGCGCAGGGAGCCGGTCTTCAGCTTTCTGTCGCGCCAACATCCCTTGAACAAGCAATTCGGCATCCTGCGCCACCGAACTTTGCAGCTTTTCGGCCAGACCTAACGAGTTTTCTCCTCCAACCCCCCAAACGGCGAAGGGGCGTTCCGGTTCCAACCGGGACGCCCTTTTGCTTTTCAGGAAAGGAACTTGTCGTCGCGGTCAGCGACTGGCAGCTTATTGGTGCGGGTACGTCAGGGCGGAGTGAGAGCTGTGCTGCAGTGCGATCTCCATCAAGAGCTTGATGCCTATCCCGTAGTTTCCAGTGAGTAGGGGCTCAACACGTGCCACTTCCGCCAGGTATTCCCGGTTGACGGCCGTGGGATCCTCCGAGAATGGCAGGGTTACAAAGAGCCGCATGCCTACTTCATAGGTCTTCAGATTCGAGTGGTAGTAGACACCCGAACGGGAGACGCTGAGCGTCCCGCGCACGTCCTCGAAATGATCGCTCGCCGGGTCCGACGGGCGAGCTCGCAGGACCTGGGTGATTTTGCAGCGACGGCTGGCGCGCCGCTCCGGCTTCGACATCGTTCGGACAGTGGAGGGAATACCTTTTGAAATCATCTTTCTCTCTTTCGGGCGAATCGCGTGGCGTCTCGCTTGGCAAACATTCTACGGCTGGGAACGAGGGAATTCCATAGGGGAGACGTACTCCTTTTAAGTAGAACCTCATGCGCCCCGCGCGCGGTACGTCGGTACTATTTCAGGGAACGTCGAGATAACCCTCACAGGGCAGCGCCCGGGGCCTGAGTACGTACATCTCCGTACCAAATCAGAATGCACTGAGGCGCGTGGTACCAAATTGGGACGCACGATCTATCACCTTCTTTTCCCAACGTGAAACAAGGTATTCAGAATCAGTACCATGCGTGGGCATCGAACGCGCACTTACGCTCCGAATCCGGCTGCAGAATTGCTTCGCACTTTGGGCAATAATTCCCCTGGATGGGCCATTTCCCCTATCGGAAGGTGAAAACGGTAGGCGACCTAGCAGAGGAGATTGTGGATGAGTTCGCACCCCGGCGTCTCAACCTCTCACAGCACAGCCAGCAGCATCCCGCTCACAGCCAAAACCGTGAAAACGGACTCGGACGCCAACCCCGCCCGTGGGCCAACCTCGCCGTGCCGAAGGATCTTTGTCGCCGCGGAGAACCGCTTGCTACGCGAGGCGCTGGCACGCATGTTGACATTGCGCACGGAACTCGAAATGGTGGGACAAAGCTCCATTACACCTGCCCTCTTAGAGCACTTGCGGGCCAGCGGCGCGGAAGTTCTACTTCTCTGCTCGCGCGGCGCTCTCTCGGATGACCTTGGGCTGATCCGCTCCTTGCGCACCAGACTGACCGCACTTCGGCTCCTCCTGCTGGGGATGAACGGGGGAGATACGGAATTCCTACAATGCGTCCGCGCTGGGGTGGCGGGCTATTTGCCCCGTGACGCTTCGGCGGAGGAAGTCCTGGAAGGCGTGCGTACAGTCTGCTCAGGGGGAGCCGTTTGCCCGGCCACTCTTTGCCTCCTGCTCTTCCACTACTTCGAGCGCGAAGCAGGAGGTTTTCCCACCGCCAGCGCGCACGAACGCCTGGGCTTCACGCGGCGCGAGCAGCAGATCATTCCCTTGGTCGCGCAGGGGCTTTCCAACAAAGAGATCGCCAACCATTTCTTCCTGTCAGAACAGACGATAAAGAACCACCTTTACCGCATGAAGCAGAAGGCCGGAGCGGACGACCGGCTCGGCATCGTGCGCCTTTGCCGCACCCAGGGCTTCCTGGTCTAAGCGTTCGCTCGATTCCGCATTGACTGTCACCTCCGCCGCGTCTTCGCGATCATGCTTGCCTGACTTGCGCGCCCCGCCCCGCGTGAATTTTCCCGCTGGATGTGCCATTCTTTCCTGCCCTGAGTTGCGAAGGAGTTTCTCCATGGCGCGCAAATTCAACGAACTCACCGAACGCGAGATTCTGGCGCTGGCCATCGCTCTTGAAGAGGAGGACGAGCGCGTTTACTCCGACTTCGCGGAAGGCCTGCGCGAGTCCTACCCCTCAACCGCGAAAATGTTCGAGGAGATGATGGGCGAGGAAGCGACCCACCGTACTCGCCTGATTGAAAAATACCGCCAGCGCTTCGGCGAACACATTCCTCTGATTCGCCGCGGCGACGTAAAGGGTTTTCTCGAACGCAAACCGGTCTGGCTGGTGCGGCCTCTGGGCATCAACACGGTCCGCAAGCAGGCAGAAATTATGGAGCTGGAGACACGGAAGTTTTACGAGCGCGCGGTGAGCCGGGTAAGCGACGCATCCACACGCGAGCTCTTGAACGAACTCGCTGACGCGGAACGCCAGCACTACGCCGCCGCCGAAGCGCTGGAAGAGAAGCACCTTACGCAGGCCGCCAAGGCGGAAGAAGGAGCGTCGAGCCGGCGGCTTTTCGTACTGCGCGTCGTGCAGCCGGGGCTGGCCGGGTTAATGGACGGGTCGGTTTCTACGTTGGCGCCCGTTTTTGCAGCCGCCTATGCCACACAAAAGAGCCGGGACGCGTTCCTGGTGGGGATGGCGGCGTCGATCGGCGCGGGCATCTCGATGGCCTTTGCCGAGGCGCTGTCGGACGATGGCTCGCTCACCGGGCGAGGATCTCCGTGGTTACGGGGCGTAGTAACGGGAGCGATGACCACTGCCGGCGGCATCGGCCATACGCTACCTTTCCTCATCGCCAATTTTCATGCGGCAATGGTGGTTGCGGTGCTCATCGTGGCTGTCGAGCTTGGCGCTATCAGCTACATCCGGCACCGTTATATGGATACGCCGTTTCTCCAGGCCGCGTTTCAGGTGGTCGTGGGCGGAGTCCTGGTTTTTCTGACGGGCATCCTCATCGGCAGTTCCTGAGCAAACTCTCCGCCGGCCCATTCCCGCGAGGCAGGTGTCTCCCCGGAGAGCCTCTACTCAATCAGGAAAAGCTGCGCAGAGCGCTTTCCTCGTCGTCGAAGTCCTCAAGAATGGTATGCAACCGGACGCGCCGGAGGATTTCGGAAACATGCGGCGAGAGGTTGATTACTTTTAGTTCGCCCTCCCGATTGCGGACGGAAACATACGCACGCGCGAGCTCGCCGATCCCGCTGCTGTCGAGATATTTCAATTCGCGCAGATTCAGAAGGAAATTCTTGCGCCCCTGTGAAAGCAAATCGAGGAGCAAACGGCGAAGCGCGCCGGCCGCCTGGAAAGATAGCTCGCCGGTCAGGTCCACGATCGTCACCTGGCCCGACTGCCGCGCTGTGGCGTGAAAAGACATCCGTCGTAGGTATTCCCCAGGGGGAGAACTCTAACCCCGTCCGGGCCGCTTGCCAATATCTGGCGCAACTCAGCGGAAATACGCGTCTGTGACGTATTGCTGGAGCATGCGCTGGGTGTTGAAAAACGAGCCGTTGAGCGCGATCGCGTGCTTCATCACCTCGAGGTATCCATCTCGCTGCCCGTAGAACAGCGGGAGAATGACCGACTCGAGTTTCTGATACAGCGATTCGACTTCCGCGGCGTGCTCGGGGGCGCCCTGGCCCTCGCGCCAGGAGTTGCCGATGGACCAGCCGGTCACACCTTCGATGTGGCCCTCGATCCACCAGCCATCCAGAATGCTGAAGCTGGGCACTCCATTGAGCGCCGCCTTCATCCCGCTCGTGCCGGACGCTTCCAGTGGCGGCTGCGGCGTGTTCAGCCAAACGTCCACGCCCGCGGTGATTTTCGCTCCGAGGTCGAAGCTGTAATCGTCGAGATAGACCATCGCCACATCGTTGCCGAGCGCCCTCTTCGCGGCAAAAAGACGCCGGATGATCTCCTTCCCGCCGGGATCATTCGGGTGCGCCTTGCCCGCGTAAATGATTTGGACCTTGCCGACGGCAGCGGCAATCCGCTTGAGCCGCTCAATGTCGGATAGCAGCAAGTCGGCGCGCTTGTAGCCGGTGGCGCGACGGGCGAACCCGATGGTGAACATTTCCGGGTCCATCTGCGTTCCGGTGCGCTGGCTCACCACGTCCAGCAGCGTCTTTTTGGCCGCCTGGTGCGCGCTCCAGACTTCTTGCGCCGGCAGACCGAGCGCCGCTCGCAAACAGAAATTGTCCTCGCGCCAGCCGGGTATATGCGTGTCATACAGCTTCTGGAAAGTCGGCGAGGTCCATGTCGCCGCATGGACGCCATTCGTGATCGCGGCGATGTCGTAGCCATTGAACATCATCCGCGAGACTTCCCCGTGCTGCTTCGCCACGCCATTGACGAAGCCGCTCAGATTCAGCGCCAGATAGGTCATGTTGAGCGAGGTCCCCGCCTGCACCGCTTCCTTCAAGTCCAGAAACTCGCGGTGCTCCCGCAGGATTTGCTTCATCAGGTCGGCACAGAAGACGTCCTTGAGATCGAAGAAATCCTCGCGATTCGGAAAGACGCGCGTGACCAGCGACATCGGAAACTGGTCGTGCCCGGCCGGCACCGGCGTGTGCGTCGTGAACACGCACTTCCGCCGGACGTTCTCCACATCGCGCTTGCGCACCGAAGCACGACCCGCCTTCTCCGCCTCCTCGTCCAGAAGCTGCAGCGCCAGCAATCCGGCATGCCCTTCGTTCATGTGGTAGCGGCGGATGCGCGTGTAGCCCAGCGCGCGAAGCATGCGCACGCCGCCGACGCCGAGGATCACTTCCTGGCACAGCCGGTAAAACGTGTCCCCGCCATAGAGGCTCCCGGTCAGGCCGCGGTCGAAATCGCTGTTCTCAGGCAGGTCGGCGTCCAGAAAATAGACCGGCACGCCATCGCCGCGGACTCCCTTCACGTCATACCGCCAACAGCGTAGCCACACGCGTCGACCTTCGATGCTGAGACTCGCGCGTGACTCTTCCTCCTTCAAGAAGTCCTCAACCCGCCAGGCGACCGCGTGCTCCACCTGCGTGCCGTCTTCGCCCAGTTCTTGCCGAAAATAGCCCTTCCGGTAAAGCAGGGAAAGCCCCACCATCGGCAGGCCCATGTCTGCGGCGGCCCGAATCGTATCTCCCGCCAGAACGCCGAGCCCGCCGCTATAGCTAGGCAGGGCACTTTCCAGCGCAATCTCCATCGAAAAATAGGCGATTGAGCGTTTCGAGGGCTTTATCCCGTCTTGCATTCAGCGTGAGTCTCCGTGCGGCGCGGCGTCTGCCCGGCGCGGCTTGCAGACCATTGCAAATTCTTCATTGTCGGAAAAACTCCGCGTTGTGGCAAGCTCCTATCCGCGGCAATGCGGTCAGATAGGCACAGGGTAAAAGGAAAGAGGACCCGCTCAGTGTTTTTTGACGTCTATAACGCCTGGCCGGGAAACCCTCCAGTTACGCCGACCATGCCTGCGGTGTGCGGTCCCAGGGATGCTTCTTCAACTCCTTCAGCAGCGAGGCATCGAGCGGCCCAGCGTCGCTCGCGGCGAGGTTGGCCTTAACGTGGTGCGGCTTGCGCATCCCGACAATCGTGGTGCTCACCACGGGATGCGACAGGATGAACCGCAGAGCCATTTCCGGTAGCGTCATCCCGGCCGGCAGAATGGCTTTCAACTTTTCGACGCGCGCCAACGTATTCGCCAGATTTTCCGGATGGAAATATCGGGCGCGCCAGTCGTTGGGCGGAAATTTCGTCTGCGGCGTCAACGCGCCGCTGAGGCTGCCTTCGTCCAGCGGCACGCGCGCAATCACGCCGACATTGAGTTCGTGGCACACGGGAAACAACTCGTCCTCCGGCGCCTGGTCGAAGATGTTGTAGATGACCTGGACCACGTCCACAAGTCCCGTCTTGATTGCGGCGATGCCGTTCGCCGGCTCCCAGCGATTCAAGCTCAGGCCGAAGAAGCGGATGCGCGCCTCGCGCTTCAGCGTCTCGATTGTGCGGCGAAAGTCCGGCTCGGGCGTCCAGCTATCGTCCCAGACGTGGAACTGGAGCAGGTCAATGGAATCCACGCGCAGTTTCCGCCGGATGAGGTCGGTATGCCGGAAGACATGCTCGGGCGAGAAAACGTCGTGATACTCGTATTGCGGCGTGGCCGGCCATCTCCCGTTTGCCGGAGGAATTTTCGACGCGGCGTAGAGCTGTTTGCCGGCGTTGCGGGACAAGATTTCACCCAGCAAACCGTCGCTGTGCCCGTTGCCGTACGCCCATGCTGTATCGAAAAAATTGCAGCCCAGATTCACCGCAAGTTGCATGGACTCGACCGATTCTCGATCTTCCGAGCCGCTCCACATGCTCATGCCCCAGAGCCCGTGCCCGACTTCGCTGACTTCAAAACCCGTGCGGCCGAGTTTGCGATATTTCATTCGCATTCCTCGCATGCAATTTTCCGAGGAAGGATACGCGAGCAGGGCGAACATTGCACCTTTGTCGTTACCGCTCCAGAGAAACCGCCGGCATGTTTGCCGGGGGCAGTTCGCACTTGCAGGACAATTCGTTGTTCAGGTAGCCTCGCCCGGACCGATTTTTCACTGCCTATGGACGCACGCCTGCCGCTTCGTCGGCGCTTTCGAGAGCGATTCGGAACTGAAGGAACTCTCTACCGCGCACCTGGACGAATCAACCTGATTGGTGAACATACCGACTACAATGGCGGCTTCGTGATGCCTGCGGCAATTGAAAAGCATTGCTGGGTCGCCGGCGGACCGCGGGCAGATCGTAAGTTGGTCATTCACTCCGAGGATTTCTCGGAAACGATCGAGGCGGACCTTGCCCAGAGCGTCGCGCTGCAGCGAAGAGGCACATGGCGCGACTACCCTTTGGGTGTTGCGGCCACCCTGGAACACGCAGGGCTCGGGTTGCGCGGCGCGAACCTGCTGATTCACGGCGAAGTCCCACAGGGCGCGGGGCTAAGTTCCTCGGCGGCGATTGAAGTAGCAACCGCGCTTGCATTGCTCGAAATTGCGGGTCACTCCATCGACCGCGTGCAACTTGCGCGCCTGTGCCAGCAGGCCGAAAACGAATTCGTTGGCACTCGCTGCGGCATCATGGACCAGTTCGTGGCGTGCCACGGCCGCGCCGGCCATGCGCTGAAGCTGGACTGTCGTTCTCTGCGGTACGAACTGCTGCCGATCCCCGACTCAGTTCAGCTCATTGCCTGCAACACGCGAGTCAAGCACGAACTGGCTTCAGGCGAATACAATCAGAGGCGCGCGGAATGCGAGGAGGCGGTAAAGTGTCTCGCGACGGTGATTCCGGGGGTTCGCTCTCTGCGCGATGTGAGCTTGGAACAGCTCGAGCGCCACCGGGGCCGCATGACGGAGAAAATCCACCGGCGCGTGCTCCACGTGGTGACGGAAAATGCGCGCGTCATGCAAGCCGCGGATGCGCTGCGCGCGAAAGACATTGTTCAGTTCGGGAAGCTCATGGGTGAATCACACGCAAGCCTGCGCGATCGATATGAAGTGAGCTGCGCAGAGCTGGACCTGATGGTTGATCTGGCGGGAAAGGAGCAAGGCGTTTTTGGCGCGCGAATGATGGGCGGCGGCTTCGGCGGCTGCACGGTCAATCTCGTGGACGCGCGGCACGCGGAAACGTTCCGGAAAAACGTGGCGGCGACTTACGAGCGGCAGTTGGGAATTCGAGCAGAAATCTATGTGTGCACGCCGGCGGACGGAGCTGGGAGGGTGGCGGACGAATCGGCATGAACGGGCACGAATCGCAAAACAGCCCACACCGGCGGTTCAATCCGTTGCGCCGCGAATGGGTGCTCGTCTCCCCGCATCGCGCAAAGCGCCCGTGGCTCGGCCAGGTCGAGAAGAAACCGTCCGAACAGATGCCGACCTACGATCCGAACTGCTATCTCTGCCCGCGGAATTCGCGGGCGCAGGGAGCGAAGAATCCGCCCTACACGAACACGTTTGTCTTCGACAACGATTTCCCTGCCCTTCTGCCCGAGGCACCGCCGGAGGCGATCGAAGAAAATGGTTTGTTCGTGGCGCGCACGGAGCGCGGGATCTGCCGCGTAGTATGCTTTTCGCCCCGGCATGATCTGACGATTCCGCGGATGACTCCCCAGGAAATCCGCCAAGTCGTTGACGTTTGGACCGAGCAGTATGGCGAACTCGGCTCCCTGCCGTGGATTCACCACGTACAAATCTTCGAGAATCGCGGCGCGATGATGGGCGCGAGCAATCCGCACCCGCATTGCCAGATCTGGGCCACCGCGGAATTGCCGAATGAGCCGGCCCGCGAGCTGGAGTCCATGCTCAACTTCCGCGAGCGAAATGGGACCTGCCTGTTGTGCCGCTATCTGGAGATGGAGTTGGACAGGAAAGCGCGTGTGATTTGTCAAAACCAGGGATTCGCCGCCGTCGTCCCCTTCTGGGCAGTATGGCCGTTCGAGACGCTCGTGCTCAGCCGACGGCACCTGGGATGCTTGACCGATTTGTCGAATACCGAACGCGATCAGTTGGGAGATTTGCTTCGCCGGCTGACGGTCCGGTATGACAATCTCTTCGAGGCCGCCTTTCCCTACACGATGGGCTTCCACCAGCGCCCGACCGACGGGGAAGGACATCCGCAGTGGCATTTCCACGCGCACTACTATCCGCCGCTTTTGCGTTCAGCGACCGTGCAGAAATTCATGGTGGGATTTGAGATGCTGGGAACGCCGCAGCGGGACCTCACGCCGGAAATTGCCGCTGCGCGGCTCAAAGAAGTCAGCGACGTTCACTACGCGGAAGGCGCCAGGAAAAGTTGAAGACGCCTGTTGCCACTTTCGGAGGCTAGACCCATCAGACTTCTCGGCATTGATGTTGGAACAGGGGGCACACGCGCGCTGGTGATGGACGAGCGCGGCGGGGTTGCCGCTTCCGGCACGGAAGAACACGCGCCCTTTGCTTCACCACGGCCCGGTTGGGCCGAACAGGATCCGCGCGACTGGTGGCGAGCGTGCACCGTCGCAGTGAAAAAGGCGCTGCAGTCGGCCAAGCTCCACGGTGAGGAAATTTCTTGCGTCGGATTCTCCGGACAGATGCACGGCGCGGTTCTGCTCGACGCGAAAGGCGAAGTGATCCGGCCCGCGCTCATCTGGTGCGACCAGCGCACCGACGCGCAGGCGCAGAAGCTGGCGGCTACGCCCGGAAGCGATCGGCTCATTCAATGGACGTGCAATCCGCCCCTGACAAATTTCACGCTCACTAAACTGCTGTGGGTACGAGAAGTGGAGCCAGCGAACTGGGAACGCGTCCGGTTCGTGATGCTGCCGAAGGACTATGTTCGTTTCCGGCTGACGGGCGAGCGAGCCATCGATATGGCCGACGCCTCGGGTACACTTTTGCTGGACGTGGCAAAGCGCGCGTGGTCCGCGGAAGTTCTGCGGCGTACGGAGATTGACAGAGAGTTGCTCCCCACATTGTTCGAGTCGCCCGCGGTTTGTGGAAGGATTTCCAAGGAAGGAGCAGACGCGACGGGGTTGAAGGAGGGAACGCCCGTGGTCGCGGGAGCGGGCGATCAAGCGGCGGGCGCGGTGGGAATGGGAATCACGCGAGCGGGCGTGGTGAGCGCGACGATCGGCACCTCGGGCGTAGTTTTTGCAGCGACCGATCGGCCAGCGCTGGATCCGCGAGGGCGCCTGCATACGTTTTGCCATGCAATACCCGGGCGGTGGCACGTGATGGGAGTGACGCAAGCCGCGGGGCTCTCGCTGCGGTGGTTCCGCGACCGGTTTGGAGCGGGACCCAATGATGGACATGATCCGTACGAACGCTTGACGGCAGAAGCAGCACATGCTCCGGTTGGCGCGGACGGCGTTTTCTGGCTGCCGTATTTGATGGGGGAACGCACGCCGCATCTCGATCCCAGCGCGCGCGCGGCACTCGCAGGGCTTTCGGCTTCCCACACGCGGGCGCACGTGATTCGCGCCATTCTCGAAGGCGTAGCGTTTAGTCTGAAGGATACCTTCACGATCTTTGAGGAGATGAAAGTTCCGGTGGACCGCCTGCGGCTGGGAGGCGGCGGGGCGAGATCACCACTGTGGCGGCAGATTCAGGCCGATGTGTACGCGCATGAAGTAGAGATTGTCGAGGCAGAGGAAGGCGCAGCGTACGGGGCCGCAATTTTAGCGGGGGTTGGCGCGGGAGCCTGGAAAAACGTGGATGAAGCTTGCGATGCGGTGATTCGCGTGGCCCATCGAGTCAGGCCGATTCCGGAGAACTGCACCGTTCTGCAGCGAAACTATCAAACGTACCGGCGGATTTATCCGGCGCTGCGCGCCGTCTTCGAGGTGGCGTCTCGAGCTTCCGTGAACTGATAGGAATCGACTAGCGGCCCAATCGGGAGCGGGGGATTCACTTGGTCGAAAATTTGTAAATCGTCTCGGAGTGGAAGGATTCGCCCGGCCGCACAATCGTGGACGGGAAATTGGGATGATTCGGCGAGTCCGGATAATGCTGCGTCTCGAGGCAGAGCGCGCCGTACTTTTTGTACGTGATTCCGCCCTTGCCCACGATTGTGCCGTCCAAGCCTATGGATGAATAGAACTGGACGCCCGGCTCGGTCGTCCACACTTCCATTTGCCGGCCGGAGGTTGGCTCCGAGACGCGAGCGGCAAGGCGGAGTTTGCCCGGCTCGCCATTGATCACAAAATTGTGGTCGTAGCCGCCGATATCCTTAATCTCCGCGATGTGCGCGCCGATGGGCGTTGGCTTGGTGAAGTCGAGAGGTGTGCCCTTCACAGGGCGAATCTCGCCAGTGGGGATCAGCGTGGAGTCCACGGGCGTGAACCGGTCGGCGTTGAGATAGAGAACGTTGCCGAGGATGTCGCCGCCGGAGCCGGCGAGATTGAAGTAGCTGTGATTCGTCAAATTGACAGGCGTAGCCTTGCCTGTCTTGGCCGAGTAGTCGAGCTTCAAGGCGTTTTCATCGGTGAGTGTGTAGGTGACGGAAACGCTTAGGTTCCCCGGATAATTCTCTTCGCCGTCCGGGCTCAAGTAAGTAAAGCGAACAGCGGCCGCGCTCGGCTCGCGGAGCGGCTCGGCCTTCCAGACGCGGCGATCGAAACCAATCTTCCCGCCATGGAGCGAGTTGGGACCGTTGTTGATGGCGAGCGCGTACTCCTTGCCGTCCAGTGTGAATTTGCCTTTGGCAATGCGGTTGGCGTAGCGGCCGACCGTCGAGCCGAAATAGGGATGAGATCCGAGATAGCCTTTCAGGCTGTCAAAGCCGAGGACAACGTCGCCCAGCTTGCCGTTCTTGTCCGGCACCCAGAGCTCCGTCAGTGTGGCGCCATAGGTGATGACTTTGGCCATCGCTCCCCTCGCGTTGCGCAGCGTGAAGGCTTCGATCACTGTGCCGTCTTCCAGCGTGCCGAAATTGCTTTTCTCCACCGTGGCCTCCCCGGTCTTCTCTCTTGGCGCCTGCGAGCGTGCTCCCAGCGTGAGGAGAATGCCCGCGAAGGCGATTCCCAAGGACAGCAGAGCTACCGCTGCACGAATGCTCATCAGACTCCCCCTCGCTCCGGCAGAATCTGCGCCGGCCCCGCGTGTGTCATTGGGCCTTTTATCACAAACCGCCGGTTTATCGTACTGGATAGCAGGCCCCTTCCCAGCTATTCCTGGAATCGGCTACACGAAGCCGCATACAAAAGTAATAAGTTCATAGAGCGGAACGTACTACTATCGAGGGCTCATGCCCATGCAGGACGG
>Ga0066704_10000029_pt1 | contig 27917 bp, 30 predicted proteins | sample GraSoiAngelo_153_FD_66458 | JGI IMG/M metagenome (GOLD analysis project Ga0066704, IMG submission 66458) | Grasslands soil microbial communities from the Angelo Coastal Reserve, California, USA - 14_1009_12_40cm | ecosystem: Environmental > Terrestrial > Soil > Grasslands | place: USA... | reverse complement strand
CGCTGAATATCACTGTCCCTGATGCGTTTGTTATGGTGACACTCTTTGTGCTGTCGATTATTGCGCAGTCCCAGTTGGTGTGAGTGAACGTTAGGGTGTTGTTTCCGTTTAAGACAAGAGATGTGATATTGAGGGCAAAGGTTCTGTATGTTCCTGCATTCTGGGACGTGTCATTGGCCGGTAAGCGTGCGATTAGGTTGTTGTTGATCGTGATTGTCTCTTCGTGCGCGCCATCGTAGTCATATCCTTGGAAAGTCAGAGTGAACCTAGGCGCTGCTGGTTTCTGAACAATGGGCTTGTTCTGGAGTAGGCAGCCCCAGCCTTGAGGTTTGCTGTTGCATTGTAACGCGCCGCGCGATCCTGCGCCTGGAGTGTCAGTCCAATCGCCCGCAGTCCACCAAGTGTAGCCTATCCGAGTCGGGGTTGCGTCGTAGAGATTTGTGAGTGTTTGGATGAATCTCAGTGTGATGTTGTTGTACCCTGCTGAGCCTCTGAGAGTTGCGTTTGGGCCGCCCGCGCCTACGAACGGATCTGCTCCGCCTTCTGTATTGAGAGCGGGCCAGCGGGTCTTCGCGATCCCTGCTACGACTGTAGCATAGTAGCCTTGGGCGTAGGCGTCTGCGCCGTTGTATGTCCATGATACTGGATTGTCTAGGTAGGAGTGGAGTGAGATGAAAATGTGGCCGGCGGCGTCGGTCACGGTTGGGTAGCCGTTGACTGCGCCGAGAAGGCTTCCATCTCCGTTAGCGTCGAGTCCGCAACCGTAGCTGCAAATGTTCTCGACTATTATCCAGTGCGTGTCGCCTTGGGCGCGGGTCTGGTTGATGAACATCTGGTACTCGTTCGAGAGGTATAGTACACACGCAACAACTCCTGAACAAGCCGATCCGGAGAGGCCGTATCTGGGCTCGTTCTCAGGCTCCCAAATTATCTGTCCATAGCTGTTCTTGAACTGGTTTGTTACTCCTGCCCAAAAGCTCAGCCAGCAGGCGGACGTTGCCGGTGTGAACGGGTCTGTGTATCCGTGATAGTCGAGGATTATCCAGAAGCTGTAGTAGCTAGCGATCTGGATTGCTGTCGACAATTCTGCTGCTGTATAGTTTGCACCGATAAGACTAGGCGATGTCGTACAGGACGGATCCCAAGAAACCCTAATTCCGTTCATTCCCTTGTACTGGGTCAGCATCACAACGGATTCCATATCGCTTGCTTGTTGCCCTAGAAAGACGTTGCTTGGAGGATTGCCGGACGAGAATCTTGCCACTTCGTTCAGGGAGATGCCACCCCAGCCGATTACGAGAGGCCCAGCGCCGCTGCCCCCACCATTACTAGTCGGTATTACTGTGATAGACTGGCTAGTTCTGGCCAGCGAACCTATGTTGTCCGTGACATTGAGCGATACGATGAAAGTCCCGGCGGCATTGTAAGCCTGAGTTACGGTCGCTCCCGTAGCCTTGGAATTGTCTCCGAAGTTCCAAGCGAACGTGTACGGCGAAATTCCATTCACGGCCGTACCGAAGAACGTGACTGTCGAATTGACGGTGGGACTCGCGGGCGAGATTGCTAGGTTGGCTGTCAATTGTGGCTGAGATGAGACGATTATGGATTGAGAGGTCACGATCGAGGTGTTGAGAGAATCTGTCACCTCGACCGAGACAGTGAAAGTGCCTGATGTGGCGTAGGAATGAGACGGCGTTTGTCCGGTCACTGAATTCCCGTCTCCAAAATTCCAATTGTAATTGTAGGGAGATACTCCTCCTGTCGCCGTGCCTATGTATACAATAGACTGGTTGGTCAGAGGTTGTGTTGGGACGAACCTGAAGCTTGCTGTCAAGCTGAGAATAGGTGTGATTGCTATCGTCTGAGAAGACTTGGTAGAGCTCCCCGTAGAGTCAGTCACGGTTAGAGTAGTTGTGAAGGTGCCAGCGGTGGTGTATGAGTGGGTCGCGGTTAGTCCAGTTGCTGATCCTCCGTCACCGAAATTCCACGAGTAGGTGTACGGGGCGGTTCCTCCGACTGCGGTTCCTGTGAAGCTGACGGTATTATTCACCAGCGGTGTTGATGGGAGATAGGCGAAGCTTGCGCTTAGGGGGATTGGTCCCGCCGTGAGGTCGGTCAGGAGGCCTGTTGCAGCTGCATCGTTCGAGGTTAGCGTTGGAAGATTCCAGTTGTCTTCCAACATTCTCAGAATTGAGTAGTGATCATAGGTCGCGCTCGACAAGTAGCCTTTCTTGACGTTGGTCCCGTAGAAGATTTCGGGAGAGTGGCTGTTTTCATCCCACCAGAGCACGAATAGTGTTCTGTGTCCGGACTGAAACAGATCACTCGCGAAGAGAGAGCCAGCTGAAGGATTGCTGATCGTGCCCGTGCCGACTAAGAAGTTCCTGACGTAAGCGTCCCCTGCGGAGACTGAATTGTCGTGCATGTTCTCGCTGTCGGTCGGAGTATACCAGAGAAAGTTGGGTGGATTGGCCGAATTTGCTGCGGCGACGAAGGTCGAAGTCGAGACGCTGGTACTGATGAACGTGTCAGAACATGTGTTAGCCGCCGCACAGTGGCCCGGATTCGTGTTTGAGTAGGCCAAGAATGGAAAATGGTCTGAGCCCCTAGGGCAGCCTTCTGCACAGTAGGCCTGCCAAGTTAGCCCTGCCGCTGTAAGCCTGCTTACGAGGTTCGTAACTGTGAGGCACGGGGCTGATGCACGAGGACAATATCCGTCCGACTTGCCTTGGTCCGAGCCTGAGGTTAGTGCCAGATAACAAGCAGCTGAACAACCGCTTATCGAACGTCCAGACACACCGTAGCCCTGATAGTTAGTGTCTATTGAGCCGGCAGCGGCTAGACTCGGTATGAATGAACTAGAACCAAGACCGCATACAATGACTCCAGTGCAGTAGTTCTGGTTCTCCATCGCGACAAAGACCGCATTATCAAACATCGACCCATGTGGTGCATTGTTTGGGGCTGATGATTGAGCTGGGTGAAGAAGGAATTGGGAGGCTATGGTGCCGGCGAAGATCGCAAGCAGACAGAGGGAGATTGCTTTGAGACTGTTCTCCCTCGCTTTACTCAGTTGCCGCTATTCTCCAGGCCCCGGAGGAGAGGCTAGAAGCCGAAGGGATCTGTGCTTCCACTGCGAGATCATTCTCGCAAAGTATCCTACAGCGGAATCTGTACGATTCCTCAACCTGATGACCAAAATCCCCGTATCCGACTTTTGAAAATATAACACTTGTGGTAATATGTGTTGTTATGTCATACAACCGACTATCCATCCGAATAGTCCAACACCGAACCATGCTTCACAGAAAAAACGTAAACTTGTGGACGTGGTAGAATCTCAAAAGTAATCTATAGGTTTCTTTCGAGAGCTATAATCTATTATACGGAGAATGATGAGATTCTAGCAGGGTCCCCAGGATATCTTGACCTGATGACCACCCAAGAGCGTCTTGCGACCCTCTTGGTTCGGGTTTCTTACCCTGGGGCCCTTGTCTTCCTTCTCAGAAAGAACCGCGACTAAATTATCGACACGAGTTTGTTCTGAGGAATCTGCATTCCTGTCTCAAACGCTACGAGCACTCCGATATGGCAAAGCACTCTATGGTTGAAGGAGGGCGCTCGGTCTCTTGGTTTAGAGGGAAAGAAAGAGTTGTGCTGTTCGCCTCTGGGTCCTCGTCACTGGGTTGTTGGAGAGACAGCATAATGAGAATGAGTTGGAATCTAGCATCGCGATTGACAGCGGCTCCCACGGGCATGGTGGAGTACCTGTCCATCGCTCACAGGGACGCAAATGTTCCTCTGCGCATATAATCGTTTGGATACGGCATCGGGAACCGAGGAGACTGGAGTTTCTTCAAGGTTGATGCCACTGTCTATTGTCAACCGTGGATATCTCGATCACCCATTTGATCAAGCGATAGACCCTAAAGTGACGACTGGTCTGCCTTCTCCGAAGCCTGTCACGTGACCTACTGTGCGCAGCGCCCGAAAACTGGCCTATGTCTTATAGCGACCTTTTGAAGAACGGGGTTCGTTGAACGTTGGACCTCAACAGATCGATTGTAGAGAGCGCGATTCGATCATTCTTGGCTGAGGATCTCGGATATGGAGACATTACCACCAATGTTCTGGTGGACTCCGAGCGTAAAGGCGAGGGACGAGTCGTCTGCAGAGAGAACGCAGTGATCGCTGGAATAGAGGAAGCGGTTATTCTTCTCGAACTCGTCGGTTGCCAAGGAACAGCTAAGACTCGTGACGGCGGTCGCGTAAAAGCGGGGACAATGATTCTTTCGGCTCGCGGTCCTGCGCGTGCGTTGCTGGGTGTTGAGCGGACCTTGTTGAATCTGCTGTCCCACATGTCGGGAGTTGCAACATCAACAGCAGATCTCGTATCGATCGCCAATAAGGAGAGTCGGGACAAGATCAGGATCGCGTGTACTAGGAAGACGCTTCCGGGTCTGAGATATTTCGAGAAGCGGGCTGTCGAGCTTGGTGGCGGCGACACGCATCGTCTCAGGCTGGATGATGCTGTGCTGATCAAGGATAATCATCTAGAGCTCGCGGGTTCTGTAGGTGCGTGTGTTCGAAAGGCGAAGGAGAGAGTGAGTTTCACAAGGAAGGTCGAGGTCGAAGTGACGAACCCTGACCAGGCAGTCGAGGCGGCTGAGGCGGGAGCCGACATCGTTTTGCTCGACAATATGACTCCGAAGGAAGTGGCAAGTTCGGTGAGCTTGTTGATGAGCAGGGGTCTTCGAGACCGGGTCCTAGTTGAAACGTCAGGCGGGATAAGAAGAGAGAATCTTGCAAGTTACGCGAGGACCGGGGTGGACGTAATTTCTGTCGGGGCAATTACCCACTCTGCACCTGCTGTTGACGTTAGTCTAGAGATACATGCCTCTCGAAAGGGGGGATAAGTGTCCTGAGTTCGAAGACAAGCCAGCTGATCAGGAAAGCCGAAACAATCAGGGTCCGAGAGCATCGACTCAAGCCAGGTCTGCGATTGAAGACCCAAGTTGAGATCTTCGAGTTCATTCATGATAGGGGTCTCGTCTCGGCGTTGGGAGGTAACGAGCTTCCAAGCTTCATCAGCGCAGTATTAGGCAAACCATGGAAGCCATCGTCGAAGGGTTTCACTGGCTGGATGGACTGGTGGTCGATCAAGATCTCCGGCCAATCGGTAGCCCATGTTTCCCAGGATATTGAAGGAAGAAAGGACATTCTCGCTAACAGAATATTCAGACGGACTAAGACCTTCGTATCCAACAAACTCTGGCCGATAGTCGACACCATCGTGAAACATCACCAGGACCCCGCGGTCAAACAACAGATTCTCTCAGACATCGAACTGAAGATTCTGGAAGCCATTGAGAGGGAGGGTTCGATCCGTACGGATCGCTTGAGAAAGAAGCTCAAGCTGGAAGCCAAAGAAAACAATTCTAGGTTTCACCGTTCACTAACCAACCTAGAAAGCTACGGGCTAATAGTTGGTGTTGAAGACCCTCATCCTGAGAAGCATCTGCACGCCAACATCTGGCAGACGTGGGATACAAGAACCCACGAGTCGAGAGGTCGTGCAAGCCTCTCCTATAGCGAAGCGTTAGCCAAACTCCTTGTGAAGACAATCGACGCAAGCATCCTTGTCCGCGAAGACCAGATACCCCAATGGTTTAAGTGGAATTCCGACATACGAGCCGCAAAGGATCAATTAATCCTGGATGGTGCTATTCTGAAGTCCGGCCAATACCTCGTTTCATCCAGGGTCCGCGATGTCAATAGTTAATGACCGAGCACCCCCCGAATTTGGCCCTATGGGAACCTCGCCAGCCGGGGCCTCAAGCTCCGACCTATCCAGTAGAGCGCAAATCATAAACCGGATCGAGAGAGACGCAGGCGTACCCCAACTAGCAGATATCCTCTCTGATCGCCTTGCACCAACCGATCTACAATCGTTGCTATTGGAGGTGTCCGCGCGCAGAGCAAAGAGGCGCGACCCGAAAGCGTTACTTGACGATCACGTCTCAAACCGGTTCACCCAGCCTTCCGTCTCCAATCCCAGATGCCTTCTTGAATGGGACAGAGTAGCATTCTCGAAACTACCCAAAGACTTCCGGCTCGTTGAACTCTCACCTGTCTGCCCTCTGGGAGCCGCCTCCGTTCTATCTCCAATTAGTCAGGATTGGATCGTTTCGACGATCCGGAATACCGAGGTTGTCGCGGACTCGACCAATGTGCTCGCACTTGAATGCGCGGTTAGACGCCGCGAGCAGAAGACCTTCTCCACCGGTAGTGCGGCTCCGGTACATCTCGCAGCAAGCCACCGCGTTCTAAGAGGCCAGAAGATGAGTCTCGGTCCTAGTGTTCGGCAACACTTCAGACTCTTTTCCTTGTGCAGTGCAGGCCGCGACCCAGGTAATCTTCGATTTGAGATCGAAACAGTGCGCCTCCACGTCGGATTCTTCCTTACGGGGCTCAAGAAGTTTCTAGGGTCTAAGATACCTCTTCGGGTCACCGTTTCCGACTTCGGCTCTAACGTTCCACGTTCAATGGTTGAATCGGGAGTCGTTGACAAGCTTCAATCCTCACACAAGGGCGTAAAAATCGGATTTGACCAGGACAGGAAGCAGGGTCGAGGATACTATGCCGAGTTGTGTTTCAAGATTTCTGTAACTTCGCTCGAGGGCAAGGAGCAGGAACTCGTTGACGGGGGAGATGTTGATTGGACCCAGAGGCTACTGAACAACGCAAAGGAGCGCCTCGTCATCAGTGGGTGTGGTAGCGAGAGACTATGCGAACTCTCTGGATCGGGCAGCTCTAGATGAATCACATGAACTGAATATCAGATGCTGGCCCCGACAATCATCAAGATGAAGGTCACTGCGAGCAGGAAGACTCCCAGCCTTGCAGCCATACCCAGTCTCTTCTGCAAGTTTCCGACCTGAGCACCTATGGTAGCGTCGCCGCCGGGTACCGACTGTTTCTGCGACTGCTTCAGCAGCCCAACGAGCTTCCGACTAGTCGGTATTAGGACGCCGAAGGCGATCAGCAGGACGATGAGAGTCACGACTGCCCCGACTTGGACATAGATCAGACCTGAGCTGGAGGGTGCAAGGGAGGTCGCGACCTGGGTGATATAGGCGTAAAGAGCGAGTCCTGCCACCGCGGCAGCGATAGAGCTTCCTCCGATGAACCTCATGTAGGATGGGAGTACGGACAACACGAATTCGCCTCTAGATGCGGGAGACATTCTTCTAAGTGCGGGACTCAAGACAGATACAAACAATGTGGCGCCTCCCATCCAGGCCACTATCGAGCCGACGTGAACAAGTAGCAGAACGAGAAATACGGCATCGGCCATTTCTTATTGAGACCTTTGTACGGGTTGGAAGCTTTGTTATTTATGGTGTGCGATTCTCTTCTGTATGCCGTCTGGTGACTGCGTTCTTACGATACCCTCACCAAGAGAAACGCATTACACGCCGACATCGGGTCGACATGGGATGACTTCGTCTCGAGCCCCGGAATCAACATTGCCCCTAACTGAACTCATTTTGCTACTTGATATTCGGCAAGCTGATGTTGATCAATTACTCCGCCACCAACTCTCTTGTAGGCGAATCCTAAGACGAGGCCGGCAACGGCCGCTGCGAGGAAGCTAATGGCGAGCCCATATACTCGCGCCTCATCACCCAATGGTGTTGATTGTTGAGGGAATTGCGCTAGAGCGTAAAGCAAGTCGGCTACAATGCCGAAGATGGTGCTCCTGGCAAGAATATTCATGTTTCTCGGGAAAGATTTCTCAAGCCAGGAGAAAACAAAGCCGAGAACCGGTCCAACGATCAGTCCTAGGAAGAAAATCCATGAGACTGCCATACCCACTGCGGTCTGAATCAGCTGGTCAGCTGTTGGAGGCGTTGTATAACCCAGTTCGGGAAATCCGGGCAGAATCGGCTGCGGCGGAGGAATCCTCGGCTGAATCAGCGCCACTAATCTATCATGATAGACGCTAACAATGACAGCCACTCCAGTTGCCACGATGAAGGCCCAAACTATTCCCGATAGCAAACCTGCAAAGATTCCTTTCGAGCCATCCCCCAATATCGACACTCGCCCAGTCTGAGACCAGGGCCATGTTCTGTTGATGGCGAAAGATATTGATTGTGGATGACCCGGAAAACTTTGACTTCGGATAAGAAGGGTCTTTCATGTACAAGACCTGAACCGCTCGAAGGTTTTTAGGAAGTCAGTCTTGGAGGGCAATTGCTTATCATGACACTCTTTAGCAATCCGTTGGTCGTTGACCTCCTGGCCAAGTATAGACCTATCGCGGCAATGACCCATACCTCCGCTCTGTTTCAGTGGGACTTGGAGACCAACATGCCCGAAGCTGGCGCCAATGCAAGAGCCCAGGCTCAAGCAGAGATTGAACTTCTACGTCAGAAGATGACCCTAGACCTAACAGGACTTATCGAGAAAGCTGAGAAACAGAAGACTCTCAACGATGCCGAGAAGGGAGTTATCCGTGTCATCAAGAGAGAACTGGATTTCTACCAGAAGATTCCAGCAGATCTGCTTGAGCAGCTGCAGAAGGCTACTGTCGAAGCGTCCGTCCCCTGGAGAGAAGCGCGGAAGAAGGCCGACTTCCGAATCTTCCAGCCCCACCTAGAGAAAATAACTGATCTGAAAAGGAAGCAGGCAGAACGTCTCAACCCGTCAACACATCCCTACAACGCGCTACTGGACCTATTCGAGGAAGGACTGACGATCACCGACCTAGACCAGATCTTTTCCGTCCTCATCCCTCAGCTCAAGAAGATTCTCGCCAAGACCCTCGGGCAGGGAAAATTCCCTGAGAAGCATCCCTTGGAAGAAGCAGACTATGATGTTGAAGCGTTGAAACAGGTAAACGAGAAACTCACGTCGCTGCTTGACATGCCTGGAAAGAGATTTCGTCAGGATGTTTCCACGCACCCTTTCTCGATAAGAATCGCTGGCGATGACGTGCGGATCACGACGAGGTACCAGCCTAAGAACTTCAAGGCCTCAATGTTCGGCCTGATCCACGAATGCGGCCACGCACTCTACGAGCTCCAGGTGGACCGCGAGTTAGATTTCACACCTTCCGGGACAGGCGTCTCCTCGGGAGTGCACGAGTCCCAATCTCGGTTCTGGGAGAATATTGTCGGAAGAAGCAGACAATTCACGTCCATGACCTATCCTCTCCTCAAAACCAAGCTCAGCTCCCTCTCCCTCTACGACGAGAACCAGGTCTACTCATACTTCAACACGGTAAGACCCAGCCTGATACGAGTCGAGGCGGACGAGCTGACCTACAACTTCCACATCGCCATGAGATACGAGCTGGAGAAGAAAATGTTGCAGGGAACCGTCCAAGTGTCAGAACTGCCCTCTGTCTGGAATGATATGATCGAGGAGTATCTCGGCAAGAGACCACCCGACGACGCGCAAGGAGTCCTTCAAGACGTCCATTGGAGCTGGGGGCAATACGCCAACTTCCCAGGCTACTCCCTCGGAAACGTAATCGCAGGAATGCTCTGGAATACCCTCACAAGGAAACAGCTGCTCCCGATCAAAGGAGACAAAAGCATCCCAGCACTCAAGGGATGGCTGGCAGAAAACATCCACAAACCAGGCGCAACATACCCGCCCAAGGAACTACTCAATCGAGTCTTCGGCCACGGATACGATCCGTCCGGACTGGTAAGCTATCTCGAAAACAAGTATCTCGCTCCGAACTGAAACAATCATTTTTGCATAGAATCGTTCTGGAGGTTTATGCCAAACCATTTTCGTAACAGCCTATCGAACTCTCCTCGACTCTTAACAAGGCGTTCAATTCGCTTGTCTCCTCTCGTCACGATGAGCTTCGAATCTGTGAGAGTCACCCTCCCATCTCGTGTTAGCAGAGTGCACAATCGGCCTTTCTTGAAATGCGAGTTCGGAGAAGCCTGTTGATAGCGGCATCTAGGGACGAAATCCCCAAGCCTTCGAGGGCGAAGACTGAACAGGTATTGAGGCTCCCAGAGATCATTGTCTCGATCCCACCGAGACAGCAACCTCCGTCCAGCAGCGCGAGTGATACGGTAGACTCTTCCATTGTCAGCTTGTGAACCTGAATAATCTAGCCGTTTTGGTTCTGTAAACGAGTCTCCGAAACCAACATCGACCAACCAGCGATCCTTCATCGTGACGAGCAAAGTCATATGATCAAACTCTGGAGTGAAACCACCATTCTTTCGCGCAACTCGTGCTGAAAGCATGCGCACCTTGAAACCCAAGCTCGTGAGCAGCGCTGCCAAGGATCCGTTGAGTTCGTAGCAGAAACCTCCACGTTTCTGAGTAACGATCTTCTTGTAGAACGCATCATCATTGAGAACTATCGGGCGTCCCAAGTGGATGTCAAGATTCTCAAACGGTATGGAAAGCAAATGCTTCTTGTGAAGCCCACGCAGACTCTCAACCTTCGGCGGAGTCGGCCCACGATACCTAATTCGGGCAAGGTAGGCACCAGTTGGATCGGCAAGGTGTCGCGTTTTCAGTGAAACCTACGACCCGGAACGGATCGATTAGGGCACAAGCATCAACGGCTTTGATCTAAGCTAGCTGCAGCATTCTCTCGATAGAGAGCCTAGCTCGATCGGCGGTCTCCTTTGGAACTTTGACCTCGTACACCATGTCCCTCAGTGACCGGAAGACCTTCTCCAAGGTTATGGTCTTCATGTACTGGCAGACAGCATCATCCTTTACTGGCAAGAACGTCTTGTCAGGATTCTCCTTCTTCATCCGATGGAGAATGCCCGTTTCTGTAGCGACGAGGAACTTGTTTGCTGATGACTGTCGTGCGTGGCGTACCATTCCTTCAGTAGAGTAGACTTGTGTCATTGGAAGGTTGAAGTCGCCCTTCTCTGAGAAGTAGAGGAACTGTGTGACACATCCGCATTCTGGGTGGACTAGGAATTCCGCGTCCCGGTGCTCTTCGAGCTTCTTGTTGATGACGTCGGGTGTGATACCTGCGTGAACATGACACTCTCCCGGCCAGACCTCCATCTTACGCTGGGTCTTCTCCATAACATAGGCTCCGAGGAACATGTCTGGCAGAAAGAGAATCTCCCGGTCTCGCGGAATACTATTCACCACCTTTACGGCGTTGCCTGAGGTGCAGGCGTAGTCGCTCTCAGCCTTCACCTCAGCCGTCGTGTTGACGTACGATACGACAACGGCGTTTGGGTGTTCCTTCTTCCAAGCCCGTAATTTATCAGCGTCAATGGTTGCAGCCAAGGAACATCCCGCTCCCAGGTCAGGGAGAAGGACTTTTTTCTGCGGAGATATGATTGAAGCAGTCTCGGCCATGAAATGGACCCCGCAAAACACGATCACATCAGCTTGAGTCCGAGCCGCGGCCTGAGACAGTCCGAGCGAATCGCCAACATAATCGGCGATGTCCTGAACCTCCGGGACCTGGTAGTTGTGTGACAGTATGACGGCGTTTCGCTCACGCTTGAGCCTCGTGACCTCCGCTACCAGATCTTCTCTATCCGCAGACTCAAGCGTGGTGGGCAATAGTCGACGTCTAATTGGCAGGATGTCAAATCCTCGGTTAAAATGTTGCTTCGAGGATGCCCCCGCCAAGAAACCTAGCTAGGGTGCTAAGTAACAACATTGTTTTCCTCGACGTCTACGATACTAGACTTGGGTTCCTTGAGATTCCAAAATAGTTGATGATGGATTGAATCCCTCTACTGGATCCCGAGAGTCCTCGAGCATCGGTACGAAGGCAACGGCTGAGATAGAGATGATTCACTGGTGAAGTTTAGCTGGCGCGACGTGGCTGAAGATGTGGAGAAGCATGCTCACAAACTAGCCGAGGACATATTCGCCCTCGAACCGGACGTAGCGGAAGAAGTTGACCTCAAGGCATTATTCGAGCGCATTCTTGGGAAAGAGGACTGGACCGACAAGCTAGCCGGGCAGCTTGGAAGGTTCAAGGGGCTCTTTCACCGACCTCAGAAAGAGACCGAACTCCCTGAGGATCTCAAACAACTCATTCCGAACATGGGAGATGTAGAGCGGGCTTATGTGGAGATAACAAGTGGGTACAAGGACTTCATCAAAGCAGTCTGGGTCGCACAGCACGAGCGACAGTGGCGCGAGTAAGCAGAGGTCTAGTACATTGGTGATTGTAGTCGGGCTATCTGGGAGGAGACGCGGTCGATGTACTCTTTCAACCTCGACAGCATAGTCTTAGCAGTGATTACCCCGAGAACCTTATGATCTGAGATAACAAGGACCCGCCGTATTCCCTTCTGAGTCATTATCTGAGCAACCTGATCTATGCCCTCGTTTCCATCGACCGAAACTAGGTTGCTCGTCATTATGTCGCCCAGCATGACTCCAGCCGAATCGATCCCCTCCGCCATGATTTTCGCGAGAAAGTCCCATTCTGTCACTATGCCCTCCGGGGCGCCACCGCCTGACGCGATTATTACGAAACCGTGGCCCTTCGCCTTCATCTGACGAGCGGCTTCAAATGCGCTCGTGCTTCTCGAAAGGGAGAGGAAATCCTTCTCGACAATGTCCTTGGCGACTAGGACCATGATTGATGGCCATGCAAATCGGATAGATAATGGTTAACAAGCGCCCATCAGAAAGCCGCGTTTGTCCCTTTCATGCTACTTGTTCACGGACCTCTAGTCTCTGGTCGACAACTGCTCCAACTCCTCGACCTCTGAGGGCAGAGGGAACTATTGCCACCAGACTCACGATTGCCATAATCCAGAAGATGGTATGCATTGGCCCGATGAACAGATCCCTACTTGGCGCTCCTGACGGGAGCGACAAGCCGGCAAAGATGGCCTGCAAGACGTTGATCGGAATGCTCGTCGCCAGGACAGCAAAGGAGATTGAGAGGCTTAGAAGAGCTCCGGTAGTCACAAGGGTAGCAGACATTCCGGAAGCCACGCCCCTCCTAGTCACGGGAGCGGAACTCATGATAGAGCTGATGTTGGGTGCCACGAACATTCCCCCTCCAGCTCCTACAAGTACCATGAGGAGCGCGAGAACGGTGTAGGAGACGTTTGCTGGGACGAGCGAGAGCCCTATCAAGCCGGCCGTCGAGATTGAGAGGCCGGTTGTCGTGAAGAATCGAGGTCCATATTTGTCGGAGAGGTAACCGCTTAAGGGTCCTAGGCTGACAAACGCTACCGCGAACGGTATCAAGGCAAGTCCAGCCTTGAAAGCATCGTAGATCAGCACTCCTTGGAAGTAGATTGTGAGGACCAGAGAAACGCCGCTTCGGGCTATTGATGCCAGGAAGTTGCTGAGTATGCCTGCGGAGAAAGCGCGGATCCTAAACAGTGTCAAATCCATGAGTGGAGTACGAGAGTGCAGTTCCACATACACGAAGCCGCCGACCATCAACAAACCCGCACCTATCGATGCAACATCAACCAGTGTATATCCCGACAATGCGCCAAGAGTGAGGCCAACTAGGAAGGCAGTCAGTCCACCCGCAAACAGAACATTGCCCGGGAGATCAATTCTCTCATGATGGACCGTACCTAGTTCTCGCAACTTTTTGTAAGCCCAGAAAGTTGCAAAAGCCCCTATCGGAAGGTTGATCCAAAAGATGGACTGCCAGCCGAGCGCTACGGTTAGAATTCCGCCGAGTATGAGGCCAATGACGGAGCCGCTGATGCCTGCTACGAGGTTGACGCCGATTGCTCGTCCACGTTCGTTGGGGGGAAAGGCGTCTGTCAGAATTGCAGCATTGTTGGCCCAGATGAGCGCTGCACCTACTCCCTGAACGAGACGAAAGAAGACCAGCATTCCCCCGGTGATCGACAGACTGCATAGGCCCGAACCTATGGTGAAAACCGCGAAGCCGAGATTGTAGAGCCTAACTTTGCCGTACATGTCGGCCAACCGGCCGAAGGCCAAGAGCAGAACAGCAGTCATCAGAATGTAGCCCATCAGGACCCAGAGAGCTTCGAAGGCCGAAGCGTTCAGGCTCCGGGTGATTGTTGGGAGAGCGATGAGGACGATGTTCCCGTCCAGCTGGGACATGAAAGCCCCAATCGTCGTGTTGGTCAGAACAGTGTACTTGTACTGCAACCAAGAGCCTCGGTTAGATTAAGCCGGCTCGAAGCCCACTGCTTGTAGACCTTCTCTTCTACACGACTGTAGAGTTCTTGTTTGAAGAGGCTAAGATGCTCTCTTGGCTCCGATGTAGTAGTGTTCTTTTGCGACTTCTTGGAAGACCACTATCGTCTGATCCCTCGGCGCCTTAGCGATACTCTCGACCGCGTCTGTAATTGCCCGGGCTAAATCATCCTTCTGCTGTTGAGTCCGCCCACCATACATCAAAACTTTGACTATTGGCATAGTTTCCGCTTAGATCGGGTCCCGGAAATGTAGTTGAAGAAAGTTACCTTCACAACACGCGATGGGGGAAGTGCAGATCATCGAAACTGTCCCGTAGACGATTGAACATGCGCCAAACGTGCAGATGAGAACCAGTCTTCTTTCAGTTCAGCTTCTGGACGACCCGAAATGTCGCGGCTACGGCAACAATCGCGCCGATGACAACGCCATTTAGGTCGTTAAGGAATAGTGCCAGAACGGTCGTCGCCCCTCCCGCAACCAAGTCTCGAAAGAGTCCCCTGTTTCGCGGAGACTTGTCGATGACGTCGGCGGCTAGAACTAGGAGTAGAGCAAGAAAGTATGCTGGTTGCTGGGAGATTGCTGAGGTCAGAAGGAAGAATATCGGCCATGCTACGAACTGGCTGACTGGCAGCAGGAACGATCGGATTTCTGTCAGCCGTAAGGACAGGCCGCTCATGGATTGAGGTGGAGGTAGTTGGATAGAAAAAGCGACCCAACTATTTCTACTACTTTTCGGTTTAATTTTTCTTACTGCGTCTCAGTCGAGACATGGTTCTGTCAAACCCTTCAGCATTATTTTTCTAGGTTCCACGCGGACTTGCCGTACTTGGTGTCATAGAGCTCCTTCGCGGTGGACAGCTCACTCTTCGTCAACGTTCCATCCTCCAATCGAACATTGTACGAACTCTCGATTCCCTGAACTATCCCGTCTCTTACATCCTTCGTCGTCACATTCTTCCCCAACTCATCACGAACCGTCGTCACCCTCTTCTGCACACTAGCAACATGCCTGTCAGCCAGCTTCGCCTGAGGCACGTTCAAGACTCTTCCGAGAATCGCCAAGTCAGAAGCTACAAGAATGCAACCGTGATGGAAGACGGCTCCCCATCTGATACTTCCCGCGGCACCAGAGACCTTCTTCCCTTCGACCTGAATATCGTTGATTGGCTGAAACTCGGCTTTTACCCCGAGACTCCGCAATCCTTCGACGGCACCTTGCGAGAGTCTTTGAAAGACCCCCTGAAGATCCGTATCCTGGACCAACGGATGCCCTTTCTTCAATGAGATCGCGTAGTTCAGGTTGCCAGCATCATGATAGACCGCCCCGCCTCCAGTAAAACGCCTAACCACCGTGGTCCCAGTCTCTTTACAGGCGTCAAAGTTGACCTCGAGCGGCGCCGACTGGAAGCATCCCAGGACGATCGTGTTTGAGTTATGCCAGAAACGAACAGTGTTTGGAGCCTTACTCTCACCAACCGCACGCGGAATAGCCTCCTCCACGCTCATGTTCATGAACGGATCGTCTCGGTACTCCACATCGACCAGTCGCCAAGTCTCCATCAGGACCCTGACTCCCCAGGTTTTGCGGCGAGTATTGCTTTGACAAAATCATCCGGCGCCACTCCTAGGCCCCGTGCACCAGTCCCTCGGAAGAAACGATCCACCAGAAGCTTCAGCTCATTCTCCCTCAACGGGACATCCTCCAGCATCATCTCTAGCTTCGGGAGACTGTCTTCAGGAATCAGGAAAAAGTCTCCAGAGATTTTCGCAGACTCAATCCGCCCTTCGGCTTCTCTTAATCGGACCCTCAGAAGCTTTCCGCCTGGAGCCTTGTAATCTGCCGAAAGCAAAGTTGTCCCCACGTTGGTCATTGCCCTATTCCTACCTTCATTATCTGGACGTAACCACATTAACTACCTGTGAATCGTCTCATTTGCCCTTTCACAATTCTAAGACCAGTCTGAAGATTCTCTTCACCGAAAAGGCCTGCAATAACCTCACTTCCGTTGCCTGGTGCTCTCGGAAGACCTTCGATAATATCCTTCATCTGAGCGAACAGCCTGTTGTAGTGTTCTAGCTTGTGCTTTTTCCTATCCGACAGTTGCCAGTAGAATCTGGTACACACGGTCTCCCTGTCTCCTCCGTCCCCGTCGTCGATAACCGCTTGCGCTTCAACCGTGAAATCTCTATTCTTCTTTCGAAGACCAAGATAGAGCGCGAAGGCCACATTAGACGGTGGAGAGAATGCGAGGTATCCGCTCTCGTGACGATTGACCTTCCAGCGAGGATTCGCGGGATGCCCCCCGCTACAGGATGAAAATGTCCGGTATCCCTTCCTGTTTAGTAATGTGACAATCTCTCTAATAGCCGGGTCTATTCGATGGATATTTCGTCCGTCCCGAAGGCTCTTCCAGTTCGACCGTTCCAGCTCCCCCAACCTCTTCGAGTGGGCGCGAGGAAGAAAATCGTCACTCATTTTTCTCGACTCTACAACCGTATCCAGCGGAAGACTGACTCGTCGAAAACATAACTCTCGTTCTGAGCAGCTGAGGTGAATCCTTTGAACTCGTGCCACCTATCAGACTTCTTGTCGTAGGCTGCCTCGACCAGTTCCAATGGCTTCTCCATCGACTCGGGACGCAGCATCTGACCCAGAATCCCAGTAAGATGCCCTATCTGGTCCATGGCAGAGCTCAACTCTTTCTCTTCAAGAACTCCAGACTTGAAAACGAGTTTGTTCTTCTCTCCTATGAAACTCAAGGTCACCGCTGCGCCGGCTTTTCCTCTTCGGTATCTGATCTGTCTGAGCAGCTCTTTGAGGTCACGCCAGTTTTCCTGGAGAACATCTGTAAAAACCGTCGTGACGTATGGATGGTGAAACGTTATGTTGATTCGAGTGGCCAAATCCTCATCCACGAGTTGAGTATAGGACGGATGTTCGAGCTGGAATCCCTTCCGTAGTATTCGATAGAGGGCCTCGTCCTCGAACGGCGATAATTCGCCCTCGACCAAGACGTCAGCAAGAGGCTTCACTGGGGCAGTTACAGCCTCGGGAGCAGTCAAGCTAGGCATTAATTGGTTAGAGTCTGAGATAAGCGCATGGCTCTGCCACTCAAGGGTCTGCGCGTAATAGATCTGACCCAGGATTTCGCGGGTCCCTTCTGCACCATGATACTGTCAGACCTAGGCGCGGAGGTCATCAAAATCGAGAGGCCTGGGTCCGGCGACGAGACCCGCACCTGGGGACCGCCTTTCGTCAAGACCCTCAGCTATTATTTTCTGAGCCTCAACCGTGGAAAAAAGAGCGTCACGCTTGACCTAAAGACTTCTGCGGCACAGAAAGTAATCCGGCAACTCGTTCAGGATTCGGATATTCTAGTCGAGAGTTTCCGTCCCGGCACACTATCCCGGTACCGCCTTGACTATCCGAGACTTCGGAGAGTGAACAAGGCCCTTGTGTACTGTTCTATCTCAGGATTTGGACAAACGGGTCCCTACCGCGATCGACCTGGATATGACATCGTGGCGTTTGCGATGAGTGGGATCATGAGCACCACCGGCGAAAAAGGTCGTCCATCGATCAGAGTTAGCGTTCCCGTTGCAGATATCGCAGCAGGTCACTACGCGTCAACAGCAATTCTCGCCTGTCTCTCCCGTAGGCTGGTGACGGGAAGAGGAGACTACATTGACATTTCACTTTACGACTCGATCGTTTCCTGGCTCAGCTATCTTGCAACCTACTATTTCGCGACAGGAAAAGAACCCGAGAGAATGGGTTCGGCCCATCCCAGCATCGTCCCCTACCAAGCTTTCAACTGCAAGGACAGGGAACTGATAATTGCGGTGGGCAATGACCAACAGTTTCAGAGACTCTGTCGCAGCCTCGGATTAGAGCGCTTGTCGGAAGAGAGGCGGTTCAGCACGAATCCTCAACGAGTGCGAAACAGACAGCAACTTGTCCCAATACTCTCGAGACGCTTGAAGGGACAGAGCGCAGCATATTGGAACGAACTCCTCAATCAGAATGGAGTCCCCTCAGCACCCGTCTACAAGATCGCCGATGTGAGCAGGGATCCCCAAGTCAAAGATCGTGGTCTCTTCAAGAAGGCGAGGTCCGGCATCTCGGAGATGACCTCGCCAATCAAGTTCCTCAAACGGGAGAAACGTTTCTCGAGTCCTCCTCCCACGTTGGGGCAGGACACTGCCCAAGTTCTTCGAGAACTCGGCTACTCTAGACATGCAATAAACAGAATCATAGGAAACAAAGCTGGTTAATTCCGGCTGTAGTTTTCACTGCGCGAACGCTGCCTTAGCAGGTGTCCGAAAGGAAGTCAATTCGACTCCCCTGAGACGATTCCCAATCTTTGCAATGACTCCCGGCGCGTCCGTGTCGAACTTGCAAACAAGACACTGTACCAATAATGACAGTGTTTCGACTTTGATAACGTCCAATCCGAGATTTGCTGATTGCACTATCTTCTCAGCATAGTCTCTATCGATGCCAGCAGCGATTACCCGGTCAAAGAGCAACTTCTTCCACCACAGAAACTGGTCTCGGCTCCTGTCAGCCAGTTCGACAGTGACGTTCTCTCCCTGAAGCTCGGTAACAATCACATAGACTGGAAAATAGTCGGCAATGCCATTCTCCTGCAGAATCTCTCGAGAGGATTTCGAAGCACCATCCGATAGTTGAGCCCTCATCCTGTGCAGAGGATAGAGTGCATCTTTACGTGTGGGCTCAAGGATTCCTATGTCGACGTAGACGCCAAAGCCTACTCTTCCCGATCCAGTGATGAATCCTTTGCGAACATCCCACCGCTCCACTTTTGAACGGAGCACAGGTGCTTCGCCAAACTTTTCCCTTAGAAGATTGAGAAATGTCTCAGCATCCTCTCCTCGAGCCTGGACCTGCAACCATTGCTGTGGAGCAGCGATTTCCCAGTCTACCCTTAGACCCTTGGACTCTCTCGAAAGAACATTCCATACTGGCTTGGGCCCTCGGTTCAGAACTGTCTCAGGAATCTTTTCTGCGAGGGTGGCTATCTGCCAACCCTCAGCCAAGACTATTACTCTCTAGGATCAGATTTTTTCGGTGACGAAAGCTGCGGGACGATCTGAGAGCTCCGACTCCAGCTTGCGCGAAAGATCCTCTAACAACTGTATAGTTTTACGATTGTCATCGCTTACCATCTGTCCATTGCAACCGCTACATCGGAATGCGGACTCCATCGCATCCTCAAACGTGACACGTACGTTCAAACACTCTTTGCACATGAAGAAGCTATGGCCCTTCTCAAACTCTAACCGCGTCCGCAACGTCTCGAGAGCTTTCTTCTTCCGACTCCGGACGAACGCGTCCAACTGGTCTGGCTGGAGCTTCCAGTGATAGATGAACCATCCAGTCTTCTCGTCCCTCGACCGCTGGCACGTCACCAGGGCATGGTCGTAGAGCTTGTAGAGAACCTTTCGAGCCGTGTTCAGCCGGACGTTAGCCTGGGTCGCGATAACATCATCGGTCGTAGTCCCGGCTTGGGCCAGCGCCTTGACCACGCTGATGGCCTCCTCTCCCCCGAAGAAGCTGGCCAGGCGAGCAAGATCGTCATGGTGGTTCCCCATAATCTCTGATAACCCTCGATACACCCTATAATGCGCATTTCACCATTTAAACTATCGAGTTTATTCTCTGTCTAGCGAGGGAAATCCCTAATAATCACTTTTATTTGCCAAACCACCCGGGATAGATTTCTCTCCCTGTTGCATACCAGAAGAAACGAGGGGTTTTGCCTTCTGTGTAAGCGGCACGAACCGCCGGAATGTTCGTTCTCACCGATTCCGCTTCAACGAAGGGGTCTTTTGGAACTGGCTCTAAGCTTCTTGACTTACTCTTAGAAGACTTAACATCAATCAGCAATACCCTGTTACCTTTTGCCGCAAACACATCTACCCCTCTAGAACCGAAGGACCTTTTGGCAAACCAGTTCCGACTCTGAAGCCAAGAAACAACAAGATACTCACCCCTCCGACCCAGATGCCCGGCTTGTAGCCTTCGAGCTTCCCAATAAGGACAGTCGGAAAATTTTCCCGATTCACCGTAATCTGTGGAAGCTACGGACTCGTACTTCCTTAGACGATTTGGAGTCGGGCGCGGACCTTTGACATAGCAGTCTTTCATCTTTGGCTTGTTGCATGATTCGCCGCCGTATAAGGGTCCAAGCCGTTTAATCGGGCAAGACGGTACTTTCGTTTGTCATAGTTGCTAGATACTCTATGCCTTACGAGGAGATATGGCCCTCTAAGCGATGTGTGACTCCTTTTGTATCTCTCGTACAGATACCCTCAATTGCCACATTTCGGGCAGATACAGGGGTACTTGTAAAGGAACCTATCGAGAGTCAGGACCTTATCATCTCGCAAATCCTTGTCGACTGTTGCACTAAGATGAATCGAAGCTCAGAAATCTTATTCTCCGCGATGAACGTCTGGGAACACTTTTCTCGTGAATGTCTGTCGACGACCTCATTTTTGTCGTCTCAGATGACCTAATCTACACGTATTCTGCAAAACGCTTTCTTGAGGACAGGATGCCGAAAGTAGTAATTCTCCGGATAGGCCACCGGGTCTTCAGAGACTCACGAGTGACCACCCACGTCTGCCTCACCGCCCGGGCCTTGGGCGCTGATCAGGTCATCATCGCGGACCATGAGGACAAGGTTGTGGAATCCACAATTCGAGATGTGACAAACAGGTTCGGGGGACCCTTCGATGTCCAGAGCGGAAAACCGTGGAAACAGGCTATCCGAGATTGGAGAGCCATTGGAGGACGAATCGTCCACCTGACAGCCTATGGACTACCACTACCGAAAACGCTGCCAGAAATCCAAGAAACAGACAAGGATCTTCTCGTAGTCGTCGGGTCTGAGAAGATGCCGGGAGAGATCTTCAAAGTGGCCGACTGGAATGTATCAGTTACCAATCAGCCCATGAGCGAAGTCGCTGCATTAGCCATATTCTTAGACTGGTTCAAGCAACACCGAGAATTTGGACACGAGTTTTCGAAAGCTCGAGTCCAGATTGTTCCATCGAGAAGCGGAAAGGAGATTCAACAGCTCTCCACCTGAATAAGACCGACATCAGATCGCATAGGCGATGACTTGAGGCCAAGACTTAGGCGGCTTGACCCCAGAACCCCACAATTGCAACGGACAGATCGTGACACTCTCTTGACAGCTTTTCCGCCTTCTTGCTTCCCGAATGACTGGCTAATTCCCGTGCTAGGATATCGGACACAACTCTCAGCTTTCCTACAAGTTCGCGGAACTCTTCAAAGGTCCAACCCGGAGATGAGGAGGCTGGCTTGACTACGGGCTTTGCCATGGCTTCGTCATAGAGAAAATTCGCAATTAATGGATGCTGTTACTGGGGAATAACTGTGACCTAGAACCGGAGATTGACAATTCGCGACGCTTGATCAGCCAAACTAAAGGAATGGCGAACAAGCGACATGGAATCGAACTTAGGAAGCGCCATGCTCCCTCAACAATTGGAGGATCTCACGATTGTTCGTCTCCTGGGCAAAGGCCAGCGGAGTCTTGCCCTTACTGTTCTTTGCTGTCGGATCGGCTCCATTTTGGAGAAGGAAACGGACGAGTTCAACGTTTCCTGCATAGGCTGCGTGCATCAATGGGGTGAATCCGCCCTCGTAGCCATGATTAACTTGCGCTCCTTTCCTGACTAGGAACTTCGCGATCTCATTGTGGTTCTGTGAGACCGCTCCCGTCAGTGCTGTGTAGCCCGTCTCGTTCCTGGCAAGAGCGTTCAGATCCACTCCTTTCTCAATGAGATATTCAACCGGTTCTTTTTGGCCCAAGTACGCTGCTAGGGCTAGGGCTGTGAAACCGTCCGGAGAGTAGGAGCTGACCGAAGCGGGATCACGGTTCACTATGTTCTTGAGTCGTTCGACGTCACCTAGCGCGGATGCTTCGAAGACGTCGAGTTCTGGTTTCTTAGAAGCTATTGCAAGCGCACCGGCCTTGTTTCCTCGGTACAATGCGAGGAATATGGCCGACACGCCGTTCTTCTCTCTAGCGTTCGAGAGTGTAGGATTCTGATGGAGGAGCTGATTAATTCTCGCGGTATCACCTTTCTTGACCGCGTCCAGGAATTCGTCTGTCTGAATAGTTAGCATAACTAACGGTTAGTAATGCTAATATATATACGTTTAGGAAAACTGGAGACATGAGCAAGTCGCCAAGCAGAGAAGAGGTGGCAAGGAGGGTTCACAGTGTAGCACTGCACTTGATGCGTTACGTAAGATCCCAAGATACCGCACTCGGGGTGCCACCAGCTCAACTCTCAGCCCTCTCCGTCATAGTCTTTGGTGGGAAAACCTCACTTTCAGACCTGGCCAAGGCCGAGCAGGTCCGTCCACCAACCATGAGTCGAATCATCGATGGTCTCGTTCGAAGTGGTTTAGTTACGAGAGAGACGGATAAGAGAGACAGACGCTTAGTTATCCTTACGGCAACGGACAAGGGAACTCGGATCATGCATGAAGGAAGAAGTCGCAGGGAGAAACGTTTGGTTGACCTTCTTCAACCGCTCGTAAGGGAAGAGATTGACCTGCTGGATAGGGCATCGGACATCTTAGCTAAGGAACTAAGGACATGGACCCACTAAACACCGTTAGGTCGGTTACTCGTCAATGTCTTGCTTGTGCTTTACCAAGGCAACATCGCCCAGCGTGACTATAGGAGGCTGCGAAGCCTTGCGAGGTGGAGAGGGGAGATCAAGCTCTTCTCTTGGAACAAGCAGTCTGACTCTGAGAATATGCTCCAGTTCTTTTGAGAGTCTCATCGTTGGCAGCATCTTTCCAATCTCGATCTTCTGAATAACCGTCAGCTTTTCCTTCGCCTTGAATGCTAGGTCCTGTTGTGAGATGCCGAGTTTCTCTCGACCCTCCTTGATGACACGGGAATATTCTTCGATGAGATCCGATTCTTCAACTGCTTTCGGCAGCCTCTCTATCGGTGCGTGCGTATGCGACGGTGCTATCACTGGGCGACGGGGTCTATCGGGGAAACCGGGCAGCTTGGTGCCTATGCTCGAACATTGTTGGCATACAATGAGAGTGGCTCCTTCAACCAGTGATCTTCCAGGTTTGCCGACGATCTCACGTCCACAAATCTCACAGAACAAGGGTTCAGGATACCTCTAGGCGAGAACGTTAGAAATAGCTGCTCAGGATGCTTATGTAGGTATCGGATTTAGAATGCCCCTCCAGCTTGTAAAGCCCCGGCTTCACGAGCTGAGAAGAATCAGGGTCGTCGCCAACTACCAGTTTGGCAAGCGCGCAAGCAAAGCCTTTCCCAAAACCATCCTGATCACAAGGTCGCCCAACACTCACAGAATCCGACACATTTACAACAACGACGAACTACTAGCAACCTATCGTCCAAAAGATGGACTGCTCGCATTATCGATCCCTGGAGGACAGGCCCTACGTGGAATCTTCAAACCACCCAGGCTACGGGTCGAGGTCGTCCCCGGGGTTGAGGAGTTCATTAAGCATGGAGGCAACGTGTTCTGCAAACACGTTCAACATGTGGATCCTGAACTCCGCCCCGCAGAGGAAGTTCTCGTTGTAGATGAAAAGGATCGCTTGTTGGCGGTCGGCCGAAGCTTCTTCAACGCAGAAGAAATGTTGAGCTTCAAGATTGGCGTGGCTGTAAAGGTTCGGCACGGGATAGAAGGCTGATAGGCTTAACAATCAGGATCAGCCGAGAACTGTAGAGCGTTTCACCATGCAGCGCAGAATCAATCCAAGAGAGGCGAACCGAATGATGCAGCGCATGGGCATGCAAGTCAAACAGGTAGATGATGTGACCCGAGTCATCATCGAATCCGCTTCGAAGAGAATAGTAATCGATGACCCTGAAGTTGCGATCGTTACCGTCCAGGGACAGACCGTCTACCAAGTCGGCGGCGGAACGGCCAGGGAAGAAGGTCCGGCCGGAGCATCTTCACAGGAAGATGCGAAGCTCGTCGCTTCACAGGCAGGAGCGACAACAGAAGAAGCGGCCAAAGCTCTCCAGCAATCTGGAGGCGACCTCGCCCAAGCCATCATCATTCTCAAACAGAAGAAAGCCTCCTGAGCCGTTTAGGCCGTTGATCCGAGCGACCCTCTGCCTCATACTAAAGGACAACAAGATTCTGCTCCTCAAGAAATCGAAAGGCCTACTCGGGCAGGGAAAATGGAACGCTCCTGGCGGCAAGATACTGCCCAATGAAGAGCCAAAGGCTTGTGCGGTTAGAGAGGTCTTCGAAGAAACCCGACTCATCGCAAAGAACCCAGAAGAAGTCGGCCTCCTATACTTCTACAACAACAGCAAACGCATGAGTCTTGTATGGACAGTTCACGTGTTCCTAACTCACGAATTCGAGGGAGTGCCGATCAATGGACGAGAAGGACGGCTCGAATGGTTCAGTATCGATGCTCTACCCTTTGAGAAGATGTGGGAAGACGATCAATACTGGTACCGGTTAGCACTTGATGGAACTAGATTTGAGGGATGGTTCTATTACTCAGGCGAATTTGAGAAACTGATCGACCACAGGATAGAAGTCAAGTCACCACCAAATCGAATAGACGCTTGAGACGGCCGTTCTTAGGTCTCTCAGACTTTAAGACCCAAAGACAGAACCGAAGGCACGGCAAGAGAGTATTGAAGCTCATAGAGTGCGTTCCAAACTTCAGTGAAGGACGACGACAAGAAGTAATCAACTCAGTCGCAGAGACGATCCGATCAACGCCTGGTGTCACCCTTCTGGATGTAGAATCGAACCCAGACCACAATCGCTCCGTGATTAGCTTCGTCGGTGAACCGGGTCCCGTAAAGCAAGCGGCGCTCGCCGCATCAGCGAAAGCCATCGAACTCTTGGACCTCAACAAGCACGAGGGCGAACATCCTCGAATGGGGGCCGTCGACGTCGTCCCGTTCGTACCATTGTCCGGAGCTACAATAGACGATTGTATAGCCCTGGCGAAAGATTTCGGGAGAGAATTTGCAGAGCGATTTCACGTCCCAGTCTTCTTCTATGAGGAGGCAGCTTCGACACCTGAAAGACGAAACCTTGCAGATGTAAGAGCAGGCGAATTTGAGGGACTCCGCGACAAAATAGGCAGAGACCCTGCGAAGAAGCCTGATTTCGGCCCAGACAAGATTCACCCGACAGCAGGAGCCACTGCTGTCGGTGCGCGGGAAATACTGATCGCCTACAACGTTAACCTTGGGACAAACGACCTCTCGATCGCGAAGAAGATCGCGCACCAACTTCGGGCCAAGGATGGCGGTCTGTCCTACGTCAAAGCTCTCGGCTTTGAACTGAAAGAACGCGGAATTGTACAAGTCTCAATGAACATGACCGATTATCACAAGAGCCAGCTTTTCAAAGCCCAAGAACTCGTCGAGCTGTTCGCCGAAAGATACGGTGTCCCAGTTGTTGGCAGCGAAATCGTAGGACTCGTCCCTATGGACGCCCTAGTTGATGCAGCCGAATTCTATCTGAAACTTGAGAATTTCAGCCGCGAACAGATTCTGGAGAAGCGACTATTCACACCCAGCCCTTCGAGCCTTACAGACATGAGCCTTTTGCGTTTCTCGGAAGAAGTCGGTTCAAAGAAAGCGACTCCGGGAGGAGGCAGTGTCTCAGCCTACATGGGCGCACTTGCCTCGGGACTCGTCTGCATGGTTGCAAGAATAACACTATCCAAGAAAGAGGTCGCGCAAGAGAGCGATCAACTACAAGAACTCATCAGGAAGGGAGAAGAGCTTCGTCAGCGATTCTTGGGACTGGTTGTCGAGGACGCTGAATCCTTCGATGCTGTCATGCAAGCGTTCAAGCTGCCCAAAGACAAGCCGGATGCTCGGAGAAAAACGATTCAAGAAGCCACAATGAAAGCAGCCGAAATACCTCTCCGAACACTGGAATCTTCTATCGAAGTTCTACACCTTGCGGGGGAGGTCGCGAAATACGGCGCTACCAATGCGCTGTCTGATATTACCACATCCATATCCGCAGGGCGAGCTGCTCTGGAAGGAGCTGCTAGCAATGTCCTGATCAATCTAGACATGCTGGATGACAAGCACTACGTAGACCAGACCCGTTCTCGCGTTTCCGAGCTAAGAAAAGAGGCTCTGCAACTAGAACAGAGAATTCAGGAAATTGTCGGATCTCGTTCTCGTAAGAAGTAGCCTAGGCGTCCAGCTGAATCAGTCCCGTCTTCTTATCAGCCCACACCATCAACGGAGCCACAAGCATGGTCAACTCTCTCCCCTCCCGGGTCAGAAAATATTCCACTCGAGGAGGAATTTCCTGATAGGCTACGCGCTTCACAAGCCCATTTCGTCTAAGATCTTTCAACACATCACTGAGAGTCTTTGCGCTTATGCCTGGAAGCTTCTGAGCCAAGTGGTTGAAGCGAAGCGTTCCCTCATTTCCAAGCTGAGCTAGCGCACATAAGACCCATTTCTTCCCGATGACATCAACGAGCCCCTCGCACGGACAGGGACAGATGCAACATGGTTCTCCTTCCTTTTGTCTAACCATTCCGTAACCCAGTTACCATATGGGAAGTTGCCGGGTTAAATACTTCACTTTGGTAACTCACGTTACTTACGGAGGTGAAGTTACTGGAGAATTGTTGCTCCTGCTGCGGTGGATGCTGCGGCGGCTGCTGTGGACCGACCAGCGCTAAAACGCCCTAAGCGCAAAACCTTGCCTTTTTGGAGGCAGGTTGTCTCAATGTGATACCCATTTTTTTGCCTGCTCCGCTCCGGCTTCTCCTAGCTTATGATCAGGTTTCTTGCCTCTCTGGTTAATAGCAGAATGGAAGAACAATATTCGATTAGTTCGACAAACTGGGATGCATTTGATATCTGTAACTCGACTTCTTCGAAAATTGAAACTTCGGCCAAGAACAGAATCAGGAGACGGAGGGCTCTTTGCGTACCATGAAGCCAAGTCGGACTTGCTACTCATCTTTCGATGGGATGGAGCTGGCCTAACGAACTCCGGTAGAATTGTACTCTTTGAACAAGAAGTACCGGGATTTCAACCGCTTCACATTCAAGGTCATCTGACCCGATTATTATTCATGATCCGTTCTGGCGACGCAGTAGCAAAGCTCGTTTGGATAGTTTCTAGTCCTCGGTACCATGACCTCGACAAGATCGTGTTCCCTTGGGTTCGAATGTGGGAGGCCGCTTTCGCTGGTAGATTTCCTCCCATCGAGTACCGAAATGAGAACGGAGAATATCTTGGGTCCCTTGGAGCAAGTCGTAACGGTAAGCATCGAGCGAAACCGGCAACAGCGAAATATGTCCACTTTTGAATAGACCCGTGTTTCATTGCGAAGCAAGAGACTAGGGTATAATCACAGAGGACATAGCGATCCCAATGTTGGACCGACGAGTCGCCAACCTGTCAGTGCGAATGCGACTGAAAATCTAGAGGATCGCAATTCGTTTTTCCAACCATTTTTTCAGATTAGACCGTGACCCAAAACCGTCGAAGCTTTCTTCGCTACCTGTCGCATTCAGTCAGTGCTCCGATCATCGCAACGAAGGTAAGGCTGAGCACTGGGGAGGGACCGAACAAGGAAGGACTCTCACGATACCGTATAATGGACCATGCCAGGAGAAGGGAGTAACTCCATCTCAGATAGCATTAGCATGGCT
>Ga0066704_10000028_pt1 | contig 28353 bp, 22 predicted proteins | sample GraSoiAngelo_153_FD_66458 | JGI IMG/M metagenome (GOLD analysis project Ga0066704, IMG submission 66458) | Grasslands soil microbial communities from the Angelo Coastal Reserve, California, USA - 14_1009_12_40cm | ecosystem: Environmental > Terrestrial > Soil > Grasslands | place: USA... | reverse complement strand
GTGCACGGCAAGCGGCCCAAGGGCGTCACGGCGAAGGACATCATTCTGGCCATCATCGGAAAAATTGGCATCGGCGGCGGCAACGGCCACGTTGCGGAATACGGCGGTGAAGCGATTCGCTCGCTCTCGATGGACGGGCGCATGACGGTCTGCAACATGAGCATCGAAGGCGGCGCGCGCGCCGGCATGGTCGCGCCGGATGACACGACGTTTGCTTATCTGGAAGGCCGTCCGTTCGTTCCCCGCGGCAAAGCGTTTCAGGAAGCCGTCGCGCGCTGGAAGCAATTGCGCACGGATGACGGCGCACAATTTGACATGACGGTCGAGCTGCAAGCCGAGAAAATCGCGCCGCAAGTCACCTGGGGCACGAATCCCGGCATGGTCACCAGCGTCACCGCGCGCGTCCCCGATCCGCACGACTTCAAGGACCTGAACGATCAAAAGGCCACGGAGAGCGCGCTGAAATACATGGATTTGAAGCCCGGAACGCCGATTGTGGACATTCCGGTGGACCGCGTGTTCATCGGCTCCTGTACCAATTCCCGTCTCGACGATTTGCGCGCCGCGGCGCATCTCGTGGCCGGGAAGCACGTGGCGAAAAACATTAAGCAGGCGCTCATCGTGCCCGGCTCGCGCGGGATCAAGTCGCAAGCTGAAAAAGAAGGTCTCGACAAGATTTTTACCGCCGCCGGCTTTGAGTGGCGCGATGCGGGCTGCAGCATGTGCATTGGCATGAACGCGGACGTGCTGCCGCCGCACGAACGCAGCGCCAGCACCTCGAACCGCAACTTCGAGGGGCGCCAGGGCAAGGACAGCCGCACGCATTTGGTCAGCCCGGTGATGGCCGCCGCCGCCGCCATCGCGGGGCATTTTGTGGATGTACGATCTTTAGATGTTTCTTCGGTGGAGTAACAACGATCGGCTCGGAGTCACAGTGTGAGCAGCGTCAAAAATCCTAAACAAAAGAAGCGGCTGAGCCTGAAGCACGATCGCCGAAACGTCTTTGGAGAAAACTCCAAGGCGAGCAGGAAGAATATCGCAAGAGGAAAGCAGCGCCGCCAGATGAATGAGCGCAGGCAAATTGCACAGGTACTCGGCAAGCTGACCGGTCAAGTCGATGACGATGTGGCTTCTGACGCTGAGCTTCAAGTGAAGCTGACGATTACACATAGCAAGAACCGAGGTTTTGAAAAGTTACCGGACAAGCCGCTCAGCGAAGTTATTCAGCGGAAAATGGAAAGAAGACGTGAAAAAGGAATTTTAGGAGTTGTGAAGAATGGAACCGTTTAATACACATACGGGGCTGGTCGCGCCGCTGGACCGCGTCAACGTGGACACCGACCAGATGGTGCCCAAGCAATTCTTGAAGGCGCTGACGCGAGAGGGATTTGGGCGGATTCTTTTTTACGACTGGCGCTATCTTCCCGGCGAGATGCCGAATCCGGAATTCGTTTTGAATTATCCGCGCTATAAAGGCGCATCGGTCCTGCTGGCGCGCGCGAATTTCGGCTGCGGCTCCAGCCGCGAGCATGCGCCATGGGGCGTCAAGGACTACGGCTTCCGCGTCATCATTGCGCCGAGCTACGCGGACATTTTCTACAACAACTGCTTCAAGAACGGCATTCTTCCCGCCACTTTATCGGAAGAGCAGGTCGAGGAACTTTTCCAGCGCACCGAAAAGGAAGAAGGCTATTCGCTTTCCGTGGATCTTCCAAGCCAGACCATCAGCGACGAGCACGGCCTGCGCTACAAATTTGAAATTGTTCCGTCACGCAAGGAAGTTTTGTTGAAGGGCCTCGACGACATCGGCACTTCGCTGCAGCACGCCGCCGCGATCGACGCTTACGAAAAAGCGCACGCGGCCACCGCCACCATGTACGACCCCGTCGACGTGAAGTATTACTCCAACGGCCGCTGACGAAAAATGAGGAGGACACAAACAAGTTCTATTGGGATTGATACACGGTGCGGCCGCCCATCACGGTGCGAAGCACGCGCGTTTTTGTATATTCGCTGGGCGGAACTTTCGTAAGATCGTTCGAAAGGATGATGAAATCAGCGTATTCGCCCTGTTTTAGCTCGCCCTTCTTCCCTTCTTCAAATTCGGCGTAGGCCGAGCCGCTGGTGTACGCGTGAATACAATCGTCCAGCGAAATTTTTTCCTGCGCTTCCCAGCCGCCTTTCGGGCCGCCGTTGGGCCGTTCGCGAGTGACGCAAGCGTACAAGCCGCGGAAAGGGCTGATAGGCTCCACGCTGTAATCCGTTCCGAACGCCAGGCGAACGCCATTTTTCAGCATGGTGGCCCAGGCATACGCGCCTTTGATGCGCTCCTTGCCGATGCGATCCTCCGCCCAGCGCATGTCCGTGGTCTGGTGAGAAGGCTGCATGGAAGCAATCACATGAAGCTGCGCGAAGCGCTGAAAATCCATCGGCGCAACGACCTGCGCGTGTTCGATGCGGTCGCGACGGTCGCGAGGCCGGCTGGCCTTGGCGACGGCTTCGAAAACGTCGAGCGCAATGCGATTGGCGCGATCGCCGATGGCGTGAAAGGCAAGCTGGAATCCGGCCTTGTCGCGTTCGATGGCCATGGCCTGTAGCTTTTCGGGATCGTAAGTCAGAATCCCGGTGGTGGAGGGGTCATCATTGTAGGGTTCGAGCAGAGCCGCGGTGCGCGAGCCCAGAGCTCCATCGGTGACGGCTTTCAATGCGCCGGTCTTTAACCACGGATCCGTGGTGCCGCCCTGAGCGCGCCTATTCTGCAAATCGTCGAGCGGCGCATTGAACGGCAACCACTCCGTGATGCGCACGGTGAGTTTGCCTTCTTCTTTCAACTGTTGGTAAACCTGAAAATCTTCCCACGCGGAGTTGTCCTGAACGGAAGTCACTCCATTCTGCGTGACGTTTTTAAGCACCAGCTCAATTCCCCGCCGGCGTTCTGCCTGTGAAGGATCAGGAATCCGCACCTTCACCAAGTCCATCGCCGCCGCTTCTTTCAACATGCCTGTCGGCTCGCCCAAGGCATCGTGCTCGATCTCGCCCCCCGGCGGATTCGGCGTGGTCTTGCCGATTTCCGCTTTTTTCAGCGCGAGCGAATTCGCGACAGCAACATGGCCGGAGACGTGTGTGAGGATGACCGGGTTTTTGGGAGCAACGGCATCGAGCTGCTGGCGGTTCGGGAATTTTTTCTCGGCCCAGAGCGTGTGATCCCATCCTCCACCCGTAATCCATTCTCCTTCTTTGCGGTGCGCGACGGCTTCGGCAACGCGTTTCTGCATTTCTTCGGCGGAAGGCACACCTGTCAGGGGAACTGCCAGCGCCTCTGCGGCCGCACCGCCCAAGTGCACGTGCGCGTCATTAAACCCCGGCATGACGAATTGACCGTGAAGATTCACGGTCTCCGCGCCTTCCTGGCTGCCGCCACAGTCGAGCAAGACGTGATCCATTTTTCCGATGCAACTGATCATTCCGTCGGTCACGGCCAGGGCTTCCGCCCAAGGATGCTCGGGATCGTTCGTGTAGATGCGGCCGTGCGTGTAGTACGTCGTGTGGCTCGGTTTACTCTGCGCAGCAGTTTTCGAATGGAACGCGATGGCTCCGAGAACTGGCCCGAACGCGAGAAACCCAAGAACAAATGGCCGGCAAATCGTTTTCCTGTTCATCGGGAGTTCTCCTCTACCATTCCGGAAATTCCCAGGACGGTCAGCAACGCGCGCTTCAGACCGGCTTCACGCCCGGCCGGTTCGTACCATTCTTGCAGCGAATGCGAACCGCCCCCGCTTCCGCCTGCGCCGATGGAGATGGCGTCGATTCCGAGGGAGAGAGGAATGTTGGCGTCCGTGGAGGAGCGCTCGAGGCGCGATTCGTTTCCGACATATTCATCGGCGGCACGAAGAGCAGCCAGCAGTGGTGAATCGGGTGACAGTTCCCCGCCCGGCCGGCTTCCTAGCAATTCCACCTTCCATTCGAGGCTGCCTTTCGAACGGTCCCGAGGAGGCTCCATCTCATCCCGCACGCCGGCTGCGATGCAATCACGAAGCGCGGATTCGAGCCGCGTCAACTCCTCCTCACTTTCGGAACGGATGTCCACCTTAATGCGTGCTTCGTGCGGCACGGAATTGACCGATGTACCGCCTTCGATCTGGCCGATGTTGAACGAGGTGCGCGGACTGGCCGGCACTTTTGTATTGATGAAGCGAACGGAGCCGCGGACCAGCGCATTGATGGGATTGGGCATACCGAAGTCCGACCAGCTATGCCCACCAGGGCCGGTGACCTTCGCTTCGAGGCGGCGCGAAGCGAGCGCTTTCGTGGTGACATGTTCAATGCCCGAGCCGTCGAGCACCACAACGGCTTTGAGTTTCGAACGATAGGCCTCGATCAGTTCGCGCATTCCGCGGAGATTGCCTTCTCCTTCTTCTCCAACATTTCCCGCAAAGAGTATCGTGCGTTGGGTTTTGAGACGCGCGAATTGCATGGCACGCGCCAACGCCAAGAGCGCGGCGAGCCCCGTGCCATTGTCGGAAATGCCCGGGGCCATCATGCGGTTGCCTTCGTGCCGCACTTTCACGTTGGTGCCCGCCGGAAAAACCGTGTCCAAGTGCGCGCTGACCAGGATGATTTCTTTTTCATCCGCGCCACGCAGTTCTCCGATGACGTTGCCCATTTCGTCGACTTGCACGGCTAATCCCGCTTCGGCCATCAATTCCTTGACGGCGGCGGCGCGCTGCTGCTCTTGATAGGGAGGGGCGGGAATTTCCGTCAGGCGGGCCTGCTCGTCATTGATCCAGGAATGATTGTGGCCAAACCAGTCAAGAGCCGCGCGCACCTGCGGGTTCCCCGTGAGCCGGGAAGCTGGAGCCTGGCGCTGTGCGTGCGAGGGAGCGGCGGAGCGAACCGGCATAATCAGAAGAATAGCGCAAACGAGCGCGTGTTTCACCGTTACCTGCACGGCGCCCTTCGTTTCAACGGCGTGCGGCCTCCGTACAAAGGGCGCGAATCTCAGCGTCGGTGAGCACGCGCGCAGATTGCTTGGCGGCGTCCAAGATGCGGCCAACCAGGGCATCCTCGGCGGAAATCTGGTGGCATGCGAGCCAATATAGAACATTGGATTTCCCGCTCATGGGACCGATTTCGATGATCTGATCCAGTCCGAACAAATGCGCGGGCACGCCGCTATAAACGGCATCGGCCAAAAAGCGATCCTGCTTCTGCATGGCTTTGACAATCGCAGCCGCGTGCACGCCGGTCGCGGTCCGGAAGGCATCGTGGCCAATGACGGGATAATTCGGGGGGATCGTCGTTTTTGTGGCCGCAGCAACTTTCTCGCAATAAACTTTGAGATGGGAAAGATCGCGATCGATCAGACCCATCAACCGCAGATTCACCAGCATTAACTCCATGGGCGTGTTGCCGACGCGCTCTCCCAAAGCGTTGGCCGCGGCGTGGACTTGATGCGCGCCAGCAGCAACGGCGGCCAGCGAATTGGCGATGGACAGGCCACGATCGTTGTGGCCGTGCCAGTCGACGCGGATTTTCTCGCCGGAGGGCTCCACCACTTCGTTGATGACAAATTTCACGAGGTTGAATGCGCCGTTGGGCGTGGCGTGGCCCACGGTGTCACAGAGAACGACAGCTCGGGCACCGTTTCGAATTGCGGTGGAATACAAACGCTTGATCGTTTCCGGGTCCGTTCGAATGGTGTCTTCCGTGACGTACATCGAAGGAAGACCATGCTGGACCGCAAACTTCACGGCGTTTTCCGTAGTTCGCTCGAGATGATCGACGGTCCAGTCTTCCACCAGCCGCCGGATGGGGCTGGAGCCCAGAAACGTCGCAGCTTCAATGGCGACGCCCACGCGCTGAGAGATGTCCACGATGGGGCGAATGTCGTTTTCGTGAGTTCGGGCCGCACAGTTCGGCTTGATCCTCATCCGGTTCGTGGCGATTTCGCGAGCCAGCGCTTCGGTGTCGGCCACGGCGCGAGGACCTGCTCCCGGGAGGCCGATATTGACTGCGTCGATTCCGAGCGATTCCATCAGATGTAGAATTTCAATCTTATCGTCGATGGTGGGATCAAATACCGAAGGGTTTTGCAGACCGTCACGCAGTGTTTCGTCGTCCAACAGCACGCGCGTCCCGGGAGGAATTTGCGGTGGCGTGTCCACGTTCCAGTCGTAAATCCATTCGCTTTGCTGCATGGCGGCCTTGGGGTGGCTCCTGAAGTGGGAGTTCTAATTTCGCAGCGTGTAGCTTTGCGGCTGCTGCGCGGGATCCGGACGGTAGAGCGTCTTGCAGAATTCGCAACGGTAGATTTCCGCCTTCGGCCCAATGAGTGCGGCCACCTCCTTCGGGTAGTCGTACCAGCGTTTCAAATGGCCGTTACAAAGCTTGCCCTTCTCGTCTTTTTCATCACAAGCGCGCTGCTTCGGCTTGCGAGTCTTGATTTTGGGCGACGTCGCTGTCTCTTCGGGCATGGGATCCTTTCTAGAAACCGTGGTCACGGAAAAAAGTCTTCAATGCGCTGCGGGCGTGGCGCAACCTGGCGACGCCGCCGCCGGAGAATTCAAATTGCAGAAAGGCGTCAGCGGCACGCTCAAGTTCCGTGCCGTAGCGGTACCACCAGGGCTTTTGGCTCCGCGGCAGACGGTCCACGTCGATATATTTCATCTGCACCATTTCGAGCAGTCCAGCCCGGCCATGCGTGCGACCCCAGCCGCTCGCTCCGCGCCCGCCGTGCGGCGCCTCCGCAATTCCAAAGTAGCTGATGGCATCGTTCACCATCACTGCTCCGGCACGGAGCCGCTTGGCAATCGATTTCCCTTTCTCCGCGTCATTAGTCCAAACGCTAGCCGCAAGGGCAAAAGGCGAATCGTTGGCGCGCTGAACCGCCTCTTCAGCATCTTTTACCGTTTGAATCGCGAGGATGGGACCGAAGGTTTCCTCCTGAAAGAGTTTCATTGACGAATTGACACCAACGATGACGGTCGGTTCAAAGAAACTCGGGCCAAGATCTCGGCGTGCGTTCCCGCCGCATAAAACTTTCGCGCCGTACGATACCGCATCGTTGACCAAATCGCTTATGCGCTGGACATGGTGCGGCCGAATGAGTGGACCAACATCAGTGGCAGGATCAGTGCCGGGACCCAGCCGCAGCTTCTTCGTTTTCTCTACGCAGAGGTCAACGAACTCTTGCGCGACCGCTTGCTCGACGAACAAGCGCTCCACTGACAGGCACACCTGCCCACAATTGGTGTAACTGCCCCAAACCGCAGCGCTTGAGGCCACGTCCAAATCCGCGTCCGCAAGAACGATCATCGCGTCTTTGCCGCCGAGTTCCAGGACCGTGGGAATGAGCTTCTTTGCGCAAGCTTCGGCGACGCGTTTGCCGGTCGCTACGCTTCCTGTAAATAGGACTTTATCTGGAGGGGCGTCAATCAGGGCTTGGCCAACGTCTCCTCCGCCCTGAACGACAGTGACAAGGTTTTGCCGAAACCCAGCGTGCGTAAAGAGCTTTTGGATGAGTTCCCCGCACTGAGGAGTGAATTCGCTAGTTTTGCAGACGACCGCATTTCCTGCCGCAAGGGCAGGAATGATTTGGCTCATCGGGATGGCCAGCGGGTAATTCCAAGAGGAAATGATTGCAATTATGCCGAGAGGTTCATAGGCAAGATAACCGCGTTTGGCTTTCGCCGCCAGACTGTGGTGGCGCACTGGCTCTGTGCGAAGAGCGGCCGCGGCGTTCCTGGACCAATACTCTGCGGAATCGAGCGCAACAAAAATATCTGCGAAGAGCGCTTCGACGCGCGGCTTCCCGGACTCGCGGACCACGGTGTCCGCCAATTCATTGCGCGAGGCCAGCATGCGCTGGCGCAAGTTGCGCAGTTTCGCACAACGTTCTTTGACGGAAAGCTCCGCCCAGTTCGATTGAGCAATTCGCGCGCGTACGATGATCTCCGGCACAAGCGCCGCTGGGGTTTTTTCAACCTGTGCAAAAACTTCCCCGGTCGCCGGATTGATCGACGGCAGCGTATCAATGGGAATGGCTGTGGCCGCCATAGCGCGATTCTAACCGATTTTATCGTTCAGGGAAGGCCAACCAACTATGCTTGCTGGTGACGGAGCACCTCGTCTCGACCACGAGCCGGGCGTTTGGCTTCACCAACTGAGGGCCAGCTTAGGGCTTGCCGACTCGCCACGCTTCTTCGTGGCGGACTTCCACCATCACCAATCCTTGGGGCGGAACCGTGGGACCGGACTTCGAACGGTCCTTAATTTCGTACAAGCGGTCGATGTCTTCCGGCTTGAGTTTGCCGCGACCGACGTCGAGGAGCGTGCCCACCATCTTACGCACCATGTAGCGGAGAAAGGAGCGGCCGCTCACGGTGAAGAGCAGTTCTTCGTTGTCCGCGGAGCGCGCGAGTTCCGTCGAATAAATCTCGCGCTCCGTGGAATGCTCGTGTTCATCGTCCTCCGAGCCTGTCGAGGCCGCGAAGGATGCAAAGTCGTGCGTGCCCACAAACCTTGCTGCTGCGTCGCGCATGGCATCTTCATCGAGCGGAAACGGATAATGCAGGACGTACCGCCAGACCGCCGGCGGCACGACTTTCCCGCGATACAAACGATAACGGTAGGTTTTGCCGCGCGCGGACCAGCGCGCATTGAAATCTGGGCCGACCTCCTCGGACCCAACGATGCGAATCGCCGGCGGAAGCAAGGCGTTCAGCGCGCGCTGAAATTCCTGAGCCGACAAGGGAGATTGCGTGCGAAAGCTGGCCACTTGTCCCAGGGCGTGCACGCCGGCATCTGTGCGGCCAGCGCCATGCAGAATAATCCTTTCCTGCGTCAGACGCTGGAGTACATGGACGATTTCGCCCTGAATCGTGGGCTTGTTCGCCTGCATTTGCCAGCCGTGGAAATCCGTGCCGTCGTAGGCGATGGTGAGTTTGAAATAACGCATGAGGGGGAGGGGACATCCGGATCAGGGAGCGGTGCGCACGAAACGGCTGCCGGGTTTCACGGCAGGGCTGCCGCTGCGGCAGAGCGGACAATCCTCGGGTTCGTAGCTGGCGATGGGAACCTGGATCAGCGATTGTGCTTCCACCTCAAATTCGATCGTGCCGCCGCTGCGGTCGATCAGCGCGCCGGCAGCCACCACGCGGCCGCCCGCTTCTTCGACAACTCGTATGGTCTCCTCGGTTGAACCACCCGTGGTCCAAACGTCCTCCACCACGAGAACATGCTGGTCGGGGCGGATATCGAACCCGCGACGCAGGGTCATCATTCCGCTCGCGTCGCGCTCCGCAAAGAGGGCGGGCACACCACCGCCAAATTGGTTTTTCGGTTCCGGCAACGCCCGGGCAACTTCCTGACCGATGATCAATCCTCCGATCGCCGGCGAGACGACCGCATCAATGCGCACATCGGAGAAGAGCGCCGCCAGCGCTTGTCCGAGCTTTTCCGCGAAGCGCGGATACTGCAAGACCAGCGCACACTGCACGTATGTGCCACTGTGAAGCCCGCTGGAGAGCTCGAAATGGCCGTGACGGATGGCGCCGGCCGTCTCGAACATTTTCAGGATTTCTTCTCGCTTGAGCATGGTCCGAGCTAACCGTTCGCCGCTCCTAACCGTCGAAATGTCAGCAGCCTAGCCGTGGTGTCCTTCGTTGTCAAGGAACGGGTCGCCTGTTAGACTGCTTTTTCGTTTGGTCGGCGTGATTCAGAGCTTGCAGCGGCTTCCAGTCCGTCCCCGTGCGGGGTAAAGGCAAGGTGGTTGAATCTCGGTTTGCAACCCCAAAACGGTCAATTATTTGAAACAAATTCCATTCTACGAACGTTTTACAGATTTGAGTCCAGCTCAGTACAAATTAAGTCCCTTGGGGAGAAATCTTGAGGGTAAGGAGCCCTATGACTTCGCCTAGTGTGACCCCGATCCAGTCGGGATCGCTGTTTGCTCGACCGCTGCTGGCCGCCGTGCTGGCCATGACGCTTGCAGGGGGACCCGGCTCTCCTGCCTTTGCGCAGGAGCCGCAGCAACCCCCTCCGGCTCCGCCGGCGAAAACAACTGCGGCGCCGATACCGGTGTCGCTCGGGTCGGCGAAGCATAATTTCACGCGTGCGCCTAGACCGTTCCCAAACCTGATTGCTCCATACCGCGCGATTAAGATCGAGGAAACCAGTGTCGCTAATTCGCCGCGCGTCGAGCAGCTCGTTCATGAGGGAAAGCTGGAACTCTCGCTTCAAGATGCTGTGGAACTTGCCCTGGAAAACAGCGTGGACATCGCGGTGCAGCGCTATTATCCCTGGATCGCGGATGTCGGCATTCTCAAGGCATCGTCAGGCTCCTCCGGGTATGGGACTCCGGGCGCAGCCATCGCTGCCTCCTCCGCCAGTCTCAACCCCTTTGCGTTCACGATCACTTCTTATGATCCTCTGCTCACGTCCTCGGTCTTTTTCGACGATCGCAAGACACCCATCAACAACCCGTTCATTTCCGGAACCGGAACTTCCGCGACGGCCGCTTCGATCGTAAGTCACACGGCCACCTACAACACGCAATATTCCCAGTATTTCCCGACGGGAACGAGCATGAGCGTCACCTATGACAACACGCGATCTTCCAACAGTGCTGCGGCCAACTTTTTTAATCCGGCGGTGCAATCCTCGATCTTCGTCTCGTTTAGCCAGAACTTGCTTAGTGGCTTCGGACTGACCGTGAATCGCCGCAATATCCTCATCGCCAAGAACAATCGCAAGATTGCCGACTTGGCCTTCGCGCAACAGGCCATCACCACCACCACGAATACTATTACCGCGTACTGGGAGCTCGTTTACGCGCGAGCGAATGTCAAGGTGCAGGAGCAAGCCGTAGCGGTTTCCGAAAAGCTCTATAACGACAACAAGAAACAGCTTGAAATTGGAACGATGGCCCCCCTGGACGTGACTCGCGCCGAAGCCCAATTGGCGACCGACCGCCAGAATCTTATCGTCGCCCAAACCGTGCAGCTCCAGGACGAACAGACGCTGAAAAACGCCATCACCAGGAATCCCCTGGATCCTCGCCTCGTCAACGTCGAGATCATCCCGACGGACAAGCCGAGCACCCCGGAACAAATTGAAGCTCCCAGTTTCGAAGAGGCGCTGCGAGAGGCCTACACAAAACGCCCGGACCTCCTGGAGCAGGAGTACAACTTAAAGAACGCGGGCATTGACGTGAAAGCCACTCACAACGCGCTGCTGCCGACAGCAACGCTGAGCGCTCAATACGGAACCGTAGGGCTGAGTGGTAACTCGCTTATAAAGGGGACCAGTAAACTGATCAGCAGTGAGGTACCCATCGTGGATGCAAGCGGCAATCCCGTGTCTGTGAATGGCACCCCGATTTTCGAACCTGCTTTTTCCACGCCTACCACTGGCACGTCGCAGAGTGGTTTCGGCGACGCCATGAGCTCCGTGTTTCACAATAACAACCCGGACTATGCGGTCGGCGTAAGCATCACCATTCCCATTCGCAATCGCTCCTTGCAGGCGGATAACCAGCGTTCCATGCTCGTCCAGCGGCAGCTCGAAACACAAATGCAACAGTTGAAAAACGCGGCTTTGCTCGACGTGCGCAACACCTACATCGCTTTGGAACAGGACCGCGCGCGTGTGGAAGCCGCTAGTAAGGCACGCGAACTTCAACAGCAGACCTTTGAAGCCGAGCAGAAGAAATACCAACTCGGTGCGTCCACGGTCTACCAGGTCATCTTGACGCAGCGCGATTTTGTCACCGCTCAAGGCACGGAGCTTCGTGCACTCGCCGACCTGGTCGAAGCGAGAGCCAACTACGAGCGCGCGGTCGGGCGCACACTGGAGGTCAACCGAGTGACTATCGCCGACGCCAAGACCGGCGAAGTGGAACGCGAGACGCTCATCCCCGGCACCTTGCACGGCCAGGTTGTCGGCACCGAGAAACTTTTCTCCGACGCCGACCAAAAGTAGCCAATCGCGAACATTCTTAAGCCGGCTCGGGCAATCCAATCCGGCCAGCTTTACCTTTTTCGTATCCACACGCGAAGGGGATTAACGGCTTACAGCGCCACCATCTCGCCTGAACGAAGCAGGACGCGCGAGCGCGCGTCGAGGCGAAATTCCCAAATGAGTAATTACAGGCAGACGGCACGCTTTCCGGCTGGAACCCAAGTTATCGGGAAATGATCACCTTTTGATGAGGACTTCCAGGGCCTCACGTGGTAATTTGCCCAAGCCGCTGGCCCTCAGAACTGCACCCAGGGACGGGGATCAGTGAACGTTCATCTTCGAGGAGAAAACATGAATTACAAGTTCGCTTTTTTCAGCGCGGTCGTGATGACGGGAATTCTTGCCTTGGGATCCCGCAGCAGCCCCCAGCAGGAAAAGCCGCGGACCCCGGCAGACGGCCACGAAATTCACGTTCTTGCCCCGCACCAGATGGATGGCAAGGTGATGGGGCCCTATCATCATTACTGCAAGGCCGTTTCGAGCGAAGTGCTGGAGTGTCTGATTTACGAGTCCACGGAGCCCAATGCGCTGCTCAAACAGGTGGAATACTTCGTGGCCAAGGGCGTCTCGCGCTCCAACGTCTCCCTCGACACTTGGAACAAGTTTTATCATGATCACGCGGTCGAAATCGCCACCGGACGCGTGCAGGTCTTGGATCGCACTCCCGAAGAGGCCAAGAAAATTGCCGAAGCTGCCGCTCAGACCGACGGAATCATCTTCCATCTTTGGTGGCCCGACAACGCGAAAGCCCCGAGCGGTGTCGTCAAACACCCGCAGTCCGTCGGCCACAAGGAATTGACCGCCAACGAATACAACGCCAAGTAGACGGCTGTGTTGATGTCAAGCGGGAGATCCCGGATGATTTCGCGACGCGAGCTTCTCAAAGACGCCTCCTTTTTGCTGGCGGCCGCAGGCGCAGCCCAGCCTGTGCTCAGTTGGGCTGCCACCCAATACGACGTGCCGACAATTCCGGGCAAAGACGGAATGATTTTGCGTTCCTTCCGCTTCCTTGATGTCGAGATGCCAATGGAATTCCTGAACTCGTGGATCACACCCGTCCCGCACTTCTTCGTGCGCAACCACATGCACGAGCCGAGTACAGTCGATGCCGCCGAGTGGCGCCTCAGTGTGACCGGGGAAGTGGAAAAACCGTTTACGCTGAGCCTTGCCGATCTCGGCAAGGTCGAATCGCACACGGTTATCAACACACTGGAATGTGCCGGTAATGGACGTGCTTTCCAGCATCCCTCGGTTCCGGGCATTCAATGGCAGCGGGGGGCCGTCGGTACGGCCCGGTTCAGCGGTCCTCGCCTTCGCGACCTGCTGCAACGCGCGGGCGTCAAAACCGCGGGCAAGCACGTAATGTTCCGCGGCCTGGACGAAGTGCCCGGGAAAGTGCCGCCATTTATCCGTAGTATTCCAATTCAGAAGGCAATGGACACGGACACCCTGGTGGCCACGCAAATGAACGGTGCGCCGCTCGAAAAGCATCACGGATTCCCCGCCCGGGCCTTAGTTCCCGGCTGGATCGGGGCCGCCTCCTGCAAGTGGCTCACGGAGATCAAGATTCTCGACAAGGAATTCGACGGCAACTTCATGAAGCCGGGATATCGCTTTCCCAACCAACCCGTTGCCCCGGGCGGCTCAGTCAATCCCGACGACGCGCATCCCGTCACCGGGCTGAATGTGAAGTCTGTGATTGCGAGCCCGGCTGACGACTCCAAGGCAAAGCGGGGCGTAGTTCCCATTCGCGGCGCTGCCTGGGCAGGCGAGGCCGACATCGCGAAGGTTGACGTCTCCACGGACGCGGGCGCGACTTGGTCCCCAGCGCGGCTCGCCGCCGATCATGCCAAGTATGCTTGGCGACTCTGGAGCTACTCATGGGAGGCCGCCAAGAGCGGCGAGTACACCATCCTGTCGCGCGCCGCGGACACCCAAGGCCGCTCTCAACCCGAAACCGCCGCCTGGAATCCGAGCGGCTATCTTTACAACGCCATCGATCAGGTGAAGATCCATGTCGAAGCCTAGCGCACTGACGATTCTTGGCCTGGTTACAACCTGCGCGCCCTTGTTCTGGGCGCAGTCGCCGCAGGCGCCCGATCTCCCGCCCGGCGAGATGCAGGCCAAGGCTCGCACTGCCTGCCTCGAGTGTCATGAAGCGCGCATTATCCTGCAACAGCGGCTCAACAAGGCTGCCTGGACGCGGGAAGTCGACAAGATGATCAAGTGGGGCGCCCTGGTGGGTCCCAAGGATCGCGATCCTCTGATCGACTACTTCAGCGTAAACTTCCCGCCGGAAAAAGCACCCGAACCCGCTGTGCGCGTGAAAAAGAAGCAGTAATCACCCACAATCGCACCGCAGCGAAAATACAGTCCTCTGCCATGCGACGCGACCAAACATTCGATCAGGCTACGCTTGCCCACCCGCAGCCTTTCGAATAGCATTAATCTGTGCAACAGCCGAGAGCTTGTTTCAACGCAACCGGAGAGCCACAAACATGAGCGAGAAGCCCAGAGGAACTACGCAAACCGCGCCTCCGGCTGACGCTTCCTCGACTCCGCGCAAACCCGCCGCCAAAGAACTCGCCTGGGAGAAGAACACCCTCCAGCCAACCTTGGAAAAAAGCCTCGAGCGCCAGACCGAATTCACGACGGTCTCCGGCCATCCCATCCGGCGGCTCTATACCGAAGCCGACCTACCCAACTGGGATCCTGAGCGCGATCTGGGCTTCCCCGGCGAACCACCTTATACGCGTGGAATACATTCCACCATGTACCGCAGCCGCCTCTGGACCATGCGTCAATTTGCCGGCTTTGGCACCGCCGAGGATACCAACCAGCGCTTCCGCTATCTGACTTCGCAAGGGCAGACCGGCCTATCCACTGCCTTTGATCTCCCCACTCTTATGGGCTACGACTCCGACCACCCCCTCGCCGAGGGCGAAGTCGGAAAATGCGGTGTGGCCATCAGCTCCCTCGCGGACATGGAAGTCCTGTTCGATCACATTCCGCTCGCCAACGTGACTACCTCGATGACCATCAATTCTCCTGCGGCCGTCATCTGGGCCATGTACCTCGCCGTCGCCGAAAAGCAGGGCGCGGACTGGAAGAAAATCTCCGGCACTCTCCAGAACGACATCCTCAAGGAATACATCGCACAGAAGGAATACATCTACCCTCCTGAGCCCTCGATGCGCCTGGTCATTGACACGTTTGAATTCGGCGTAAAGAACACCCCCAAGTTCAACACGATCTCCATCAGCGGCTATCACATCCGCGAAGCCGGCTCGACGGCCATCCAAGAATTAGCTTTCACTTTGCGCGATGGGTTGGAATACGTCGAATGGGGCATGCGCCGCGGCATGGACATTGACCAATTTGTGCCGCAGCTCTCCTTCTTCTTCAACGCCCACAACGATTTCTTCGAAGAGATTGCCAAGTATCGTGCCGCCCGCCGCATCTGGCACAAAGCCATGGTCGAACGCTACAAATCGAAGAACCCGCGCTCCTGGGCGTTGCGCTTCCACTCGCAAACCGCTGGCTGCTCCCTCACGGCGCAGCAGCCCTATAATAACGTCGTGCGCACGGCGCTCCAAGCGCTTGCCGCAGTCCTCGGCGGCACGCAATCCCTGCATACGAATTCGCTGGATGAAGCCTGGGCCTTGCCCACCGAATTCGCTGCCACCATCGCGCTGCGCACGCAACAAATCATCGCCCACGAAACCGGTGTGACCAACACCGTCGATCCGCTCGGCGGCTCTTACTTCGTCGAGACGCTCACCAATGAAGCCGAGCGCGGCGCGTGGGATTACATTGAAAAAATCGATTCCATGGGCGGCATGGTCGCGGCCATCGAGCGCGGCTATCCCCAGCGCGAAATCGCCGAAGCTTCCTACCGCTATCAGATGGCCGTGGACAGAAAAGAAAAAATCATCGTCGGCGTGAACGATTTTGTCTCCGAAGAAAAGCCTCTGGAAACCTTGCAAATTGACGAAACCGTGGCCCGCCGCCAGGCCGACCGCCTCCGCAAACTCCGCGCCGAGCGCTCGCAAGCCGAAGTGGACCGCCGCCTCAACAGCCTCCGCACCGCCGCCAAAGGCAACGAAAATCTCATGCCATTCATCTTCGACGCCGTCAAATCCTACGCCACGCTCGGAGAAATCTGCGACGCCATGCGCGACGTCTTCGGCACCTACGAAGAAGTCGCCATCACCTGACTCTTGTTTTTCTTCTCTGTGCCCTCTGTGTACTCTGTGTTAAAAAGACCTTAATGGATGACACCGCACTCACCCGCGCGATCATCGGCGCTGCAATTGAGGTGCACAAGCTATTAGGTCCGGGCCTGTTGGAATCGGCATACGAAGACTGCCTATGTCATGAACTTGCGCTTCGCGGTATTCATTTCGAAAAGCAGAAGCCCATCCCGCTTGTTTACAAAGGAACAAAGCTGGAATGTGGATTTCGCCTGGACTTGCTTGTTGAAGGCAGGGTCGTCGTTGAGCTCAAATCGGTTGATGGTCTTGGCCCGATCCACGAAGCAATAATATTGACTTATCTGCGACTCTCCGGGCACCAGCTTGGACTGCTGAATCAATTTCAATGTGCCGGTCTTGAAAGATGGCGTTCGCCGATTCATCATGCCCCCCAATAGCAACAAGACGTCTCTCAACACAGAGTACGCAGAGAGCACAGAGAAGAGGCAACAGAGGCACAATGCCTGAGAAGAAAATACGAGTGCTGATTGCCAAGCCCGGGTTGGACGGCCACGACCGGGGCGCCAAAGTCATCGCGCGCGCGCTCCGCGACGCCGGAATGGAAGTCATCTACACCGGCCTGCGCCAGACGCCGGAGATGATCGCTTCCGCTGCCGTGCAGGAAGACGTCGACGTCATCGGCCTGTCCATTCTCTCCGGCGCCCACAACACGATTTGTCCGCAGCTCATGAACCTCCTTCGCGAAAAAGGGATGTCCGACGTTACCGTGCTCGTCGGCGGCATCATCCCCGAGGGCGACATTCCTGCCCTAAAGCAATCGGGCATCGCCGAAATCTTCCTTCCCGGCACTTCCACGCAAGACATCGTCGAATTCATCCACAAGCGCGTTTCGCAACACTAGTCCCGTTTCTTGTGCCGGTACATTTCTCGCACTCCCCTCATCAACTGTTTGACCCGCTGGTTGTATTCTGCTCGCGCTTCCGGATCCATCTTCCGCCGCAGGAATTCCTGTTCGCGCTGCAGCTTCCGCCGATTTTCGAGCCGTGCCGGATCCAAGACGCCCGCATCCAGCGCCGCTCGTACCGCGCAGCCCGGTTCACCTTCATGGCGGCAATCGCTAAATCGGCACTGTTCCGCCAACTCGTCGATGTCGGCAAAGGCCTGGGCCATCCCTTCCTCCGCGTCCCACAATTGCAATTCCCGCAATCCCGGCGTGTCCATAAGCAACGCTCCCCCAGGCAAAACAAAAAGCTGTCGCGCCGTTGTCGTATGCCGCCCCCGGCTGTCGCTCTCGCGGACTTCCCGTACTTCCTGTCGCGCGTCTCCTAGAAGCCGGTTCGCGAGCGTCGATTTGCCGACTCCCGAAGAACCCAGCATCGCCAGTGTCTTCCCCGGCCGAAGTAGCGGCTCCAGTTCCCGCAAACCTTGCCCCGTTTTTGCGCTGACCACGCACACCTCCGCTCCCAACGCGACTTTCTCCATCTCCGCCGCCTTTTCCCGAGCGTCTCGGCAAGTGTCCGCCTTGTTCAACACGACGACCGGCTTCGCTCCTGATTCCCAGCACTGCGCCAGATAGCGCTCCACGCGCCGCGGATTGAAATCGCCATCCAGCGCAGAAACCAGCAACACTGTGTCCACATTGGCTGCCAGCACTTGTTCGGCGATCTTCTTCCCCGGCGTTTTGCGCACAAACGCACTGCGTCGCGGCAGCACCTCTCGAATTAGCGCGGGGCTGTTCGCAGTATCGAGTTCCACCGCCGCCCAATCGCCCACGGTCGGCCAATCCGCACCCTCCTCTGCAGCCAGGCGCAGCTTTCCCGCCGCTTCCGCCATGCGCTCCCCGAAATCACCGGCAACGCGCCAGCACCCGCGGTGCTGCGCCACGACTCGCGCTGGCACCGTGCTTTCACGATCGCTGTCGCTCCAAACGGCCTCAAAATAGCCATCCCATCCCCATTGAATAATGGACACTGCAGGATCCTCCTGCGGCCATGCCACAACACACGGCCGCCGCTAATGCCAAATCAAAACAGCATTCGTTCTAAGTGGATTGGAATTGCGGGAGGGATGCTGCGGTCAGTTCATGCCAGCCGCGGAGACACACCCGCCCGCAAGGACTTTGCTCGTGGTTCGCACAGGCGCCTCCGTGGCTGAATTGAGCAATGCTGCACTACCGCACAGCATCGCCCTGAATCAAATCTTAGCGACGCGTCCAGTCCGAGTCAACACTCAAACTATTTGAGTAGCACCTTAGTTTCCGACTACGCGACTCATTGGGACTTGGCCCGATAAACGGTTCGTCACGCAACCCACGCAAACCAGATTCCCACAACTCGCCACGCGCTGCTCTCTTTAGCCAAAACGAGGTCGTACCCCCGGGCATCTTTTGGGCCATTGTAAATCTCTAAGGATACCAATGCTCTGTTCCGCTGCCTGTTGAACGTAAGTTCCTCGACTGAAGTCTTGCTCCGTTCTTCTTGCGCGAAGAACGTGCCATCCAAAACGATCTTCTTGATCAGTTCCTCATCACTTAAAGACTGTTCAGTTGGCGTTTGTCTCGGCGTGGACTTGCTCTCCGCCCACTGAATCGCTTTTCCAATTTCTTCGACACCCAGGACATCCACTTTCGCGACTTTGCGTAATTCCGCTAGTGAATCACCCCCTCCTCTCATGCCCAATGCCAGCGCCGCACAAACTGCGGAAAATGCCGCCTCATCATCGTCAGCAACAATTTGGGCCCTTTCGATCGTGTTTCTTAGAAAATCCAGGTCGCTCTCTGATTTCGTCTCAACTAGCCCACCAGCTAGAAAGCAGGACATCGCAGACTCTGTCTCCTTGTCCTTCTCGGCTTTAACGGCATTTCGGAGTGCTTGCATCCCCTGCTGATTTCCAATATAAGCCAAGCCTCGAGCCGCACCGCCCCTTTTCTCTTCGTCGGCGTCGGACAGGAACTTAATTAACGAAGGGACAGCTTCGTTGCCCATGGTAAACAATCGCCTGATTCCGTTCTCGTCGTCAGCCAGATTTCGCCGAACCCTCTCCTGAATGTTATGGCGTCGCAGGTTCCCTTGTTTCTCGATTCCGCTTTGCTGGGTCTGAGAAAACATTACTGTAGTACTTGCGAGGATGTAGGCAAATGTCAGAAGGCCGATTCGCGAAAAAATTAGTCTCACACATCCACCGTTGATTTGCAGCCGTCAACCAAGCGCAAATCAGCTTGCACAAATATATGATAATGAACTCAAGCCGTCGGAAAGGCGATAACGGCAAACTGGGGGCTGCAATGCCCCAGCTCAGTGAACGATCTTCCCTTCCGTGTCCCGGATCTCCATCTTGCCGAGATTCAGCTTCTTCATCCCCTCTTCGATCTTCGCCCGGTCCCCCACGGCCAGCACCACGATCTTTTCCGGATGAATGTACTTCTGCGCCATTGCTTGGGCCTGCTCCGGAGTCACGGCATCGACAATCTCCGGCAATTTCGAAAAGTAATCCAAGGGCAAATCGTAAACAAAAAGTTCGGCAAACGTTCCCGCAGCGTCGGTGCCGCGCTCGAACCGCCCCGGCATCGACCGCGTAATCGAATCTTTCGACAACTTCATCTCTTCGGCCGTCATCTGCGTGTCGCGCATCCGCCGCAGTTCGTTGAAAATTTCCGTAGTCGCGGGGGCCGTCACATCCGTCCTCACGTCCGAGTAGGCAAGGAATGGCCCCGGTTGGCGATGATAAACAAAAGATGATCCCGCGCCGTAAGTATAGCCATGGGCTTCGCGCAAATTCATGTTGATGCGGCTCGAGAACAATTCCCCCAAATCGGTGTTCATCACTTCCAGTGGCGCATAGTCCGGCGTCGAACGCGCCGCCCCCAGCTCGTAGCACTCCAGCGTCGTTTGGGGGGCGCCCGGCCGGTCAACCAAAATCAAACGCGCATCCGTGCTCTCGAGCGCTCCTATTGCTGTGGCCGCCGACTTTCCCTCCTTCCACCCGCCGAACTCCTTCTCCAACAGCGGTTTCAGCGTGGCGAGCTGGATATTTCCCGCGACGATCAACGCCGCATCATTCGGGAAATAATGCTCCTGCCAGAACTTCAGCAAATCCTCTCGCGAAATGGTTTTCAGCGAATCGGCGGTCCCAATATCCGGATAGCCGTAAGGATGATGAGTCCCATAGAGTGCCGTCCTCATGACCCGCGACGCCACGGAGAACGACTCATCCTTTTCCTGCACGAGGGCTGCTTCCCTCTCCTTCCTCACTCGCTCGACCTCCTCCTTCGGGAAATTGGGATGCAGCGCCACGTCGGCCAATAAGTCCAATGCATCGGGAAAATTTCGTGTCAGCGCCTGCGAGCCAACAAGGGAACTATCCATCGAGGCCCGCGACACCAGCGTCGCACCCAAATCCGCAGCGCGATCCGCGATCTGCAGCGCGTTCCGCGTGGTCGTTCCCTGCTGCAGCATTCTTGCGGTGAAGCTGGCCAGCCCGGGCCTGTCTACAGGATTCGCGCCACTCCCCGAACGCAGCACCAGGCTCGCCGCCACTAGCGGCAGTCCCGGCCGCTCGCTGTACAGCACGGTTAAGCCATTGGAAAGCTTGAATTGCTCCGGCACCGGCAAATGCAGCGGACTTGACGGCCCCGGCTTCGGCGCCTCTTTGCGCCATTCCGCGTCTGCATTGACCGGTTCACCTCCGGTCTTTGCCGTGTCCTTCTGTTCGGCCTTCGGGGTGGGAACTTCCGCGCCAAGCTCCTGCTTCCCCTGGACTCCGTACACCACGACTCGCTGATTGCTGTTGAGCTGCGCCTGCGCAAAGGCTTGCAGCGATTCGACCGAGGCATCCTCATACCGCGCAATGTCCGCGGCGAGAAAATCCGGTGTGCCCAGAAAATGGTTGTAGCTATTCAAACGGTCGGCCACTCCCCCAAATCCTCCCAGCGTTTCCAGTCCCTCAATGATTCGTGATTCCAGCACGTTTCGCGCACGGACCAATTCTGCCTCTGTCGGTCCGCTGGTCCGGAACGCATCCAACTCCGTATTGATGGCCTTCTCCAGATCATCTGGTTTCACTCCCGGCCGCGCCGTCGCCTGCACCTGGAACACCGACCCGAGTATCAGCGATTGCTGATTCGCTGCCACATCCAGCGCGATCTGTCTTTCATAGACTAGCTTCTTGTACAGCCGGCTCGACTTCCCTCCTCCCAGTACTGTGGCCGTAAGATCCGCCTCCGCGTCGCCCGGTTTGAAGATCGGCGAACTGAGCCATGCCATGTAAACACGCGGCAGTTGAACATTGTCTTGAATCACAGAACGTCTCTCCGAAGCGATCGGCGGCGTTTTCGCCTTGATTTTCGGCACATCCTCCCCGCGCTTCAGCGAGCCAAAATACTTCTGCACTAACTCCTTGGCTCGCTCCGGCTGAAAGTCCCCCACAATCGCCAGGCTCGCATTATTCGGTGCGTAGTACAGCTTGAAGAAATTTCTCACGTCCTCGAGCTTGGCCGCTTGGATGTCCGCGTGCGATCCAATCACGTCCGCGTAGTAAGGGTGATCCTTTGGAAAAAGTTGGTGCATCATCCCTTCTTCCACAATTCCATAGGGAGCGTTCTCCATGCTTTGCCGCCGCTCGTTTCGCACCACATCCTGCTGATTCGAAAGGCTGGCCTGATCCAGCTTGTCCGGCAGGTAGCCCATGCGGTCCGATTCCAGCCACAGCGCCAGCTCCAATTGGTTCGCGGGCAGCGTCTCGAAGTAATTCGTGCGGTCGAAATCCGTCGTCCCATTGATGTCGCTTGCACCGGCAGCTTCGAGGAAATGAAAATGGGAATTCCCGGGCACGTGCCGCGACCCTTCGAACATCATGTGCTCAAACAAATGGGCGAAGCCCGTCCGCCCGGGCAACTCGTTCGCCGGCCCCACGTGGTACCACAAATTCACCGCCACCATGGGCAAGCGGTGGTCCTCCGAAAGAATCACCTCCAGGCCGTTCGCCAGTTTGTATTTCTCGAATTTCAGTTGTGGCACTTCCAGCGGCGCACGCTTGGGAGCAGCCTTCTTGGCTTGCGTCTCTGGCTGCGCCTTCTTCGCACCCTGCGCGGGCGCTTGTGGCGGAGCTGGTTTCTGTGCGGAGGATGCCATCGCAAGGACCAGAAATCCCGCTACTCCCAACGTCAAAACATTCGTATAGAGCTGCCTCATCACCGTTTTCCTTTCGAAATGGCACAGATTGACTGTCAAACGCCGGACCACGCTCGCAGGTGTCCTAAATGACCCGTTGCTAGCTTACCTTGCTTCTCAAAGGGTGCAAATGCATTATCCGAGGACACGTCGATTTCGAACTGGAAATTGGATTTTCGCGCAGGCTTAGACTGCTTGGAAATTTAACCGAGGTCAAACTAGGAGAATACCTTCGGACGCACAAGGTAGCGCTCTAAGATCTCATCCAGCTCCTGGGGCCGTATCGGCTTGGACAAATAATCGTCCATGCCGGCAGTTACGCATTTCTCCCGGTCGCCTTTCATTGCGTGAGCAGTGAGAGCGATCACCGTCAGTCGTCGATCAGTGCCTATTTCTTTCTGGCGAATCGCGCTTATTGCTTCAATGCCATCCATTTCCGGCATCTGGATATCCATGAATACCAGGTCGAACTTTGCTTTCCCGAGCGTCTCCAGCGCTTCCCGCCCGTTGCCGGCCACTACCACACGATGTCCGCGCTTCTCCAACAAGCGTGTGGCCAGCCGCTGGTTCACAAGATTGTCTTCCACGAGAAGCACGTTCAAGACAGATTCAGGGTCGCGTTCGTCGTGCAATGAATATCGGGTAATTAACGGGATGGCGCCCTTGCTCTCGCGCGCTCCGAGAACTCGCGCAATGGCTTCGCGCAATTCCGACTGACGGATCGGTTTCAGCAGGTAAGCGGAGATTCCCAGTTTATTGCAACGCTCCGCATCTCCCCGATGGCCGGCGGAAGTTAGCATCATGATCGTTGCCGTCGATAACTCCGGCCTCTGCCGGATTCGTTCCACGAGCTCAAAACCGTCCATCTTTGGCATGTGCATGTCCAGCAGGATCAACCCGTACGGATCCTCCGCTCTCCGTGCAGCGGGTAACTCCGCCAATGCATCTTCCCCACCTTCCACCGAAGTGGACCGCATTTCCCACCGCTTCAGCATGCCTTCGAGAATCCGGCGGTTCGTGCGATTGTCGTCGACCACCAGAACTCTCACGCCCCGCAAAATCTCCGGAGGCGCGGCCTTTCCTATTTCAACTCTTTCGGGATCAACGACAGCGACTGGCAACGTAAAGTGGAACCTGCTTCCCTTTCCAACTTCGCTCTCCAGCCATATCTTTCCACCCATCTTTTCCAGCAACCGCGTCGAAATTGTCAGTCCCAGCCCGGTTCCACCGTATTTTCGTGTCGTGGATGTGTCCGCCTGCGCGAACGCATCAAAAATCACTTTCTGCTTTTCGGGCGGAACGCCAATTCCCGTGTCGGCCACCTCAAAATGTAAAACTCGATCTTCTTGGCCCCCCGCATCGACTTGCACTTTTACGGCGACTTCCCCTTCGTGCGTGAACTTGATGGCATTGCCCACAAGGTTGATCAAGATTTGATTCAATCGGTTGGCGTCTGCCCGCACCATTTCCGGAACCTCCGGCGCCAATTCGCAGAGTAGCTCCAGCCCCTTTTCGTCTGCCCGAAGAGCAAGCGTTCTGAGGTTTGATTCCAGGCTGTCGCGCAGGTTGAACGGACGGATATCGATATCAATCCTGCCTGCTTCGATTTTGGAGAAATCGAGAATGTCATTGATGACTCCAAGCAGCGAATCGGCAGAGAGCTTGACGGTGTCGAGATATTCCCGCTGTTCCGACGTAAGCTCAGTTCCGAGTGCCAGGTCCGCCATCCCCATGACACCGTTCAGTGGAGTCCGAATCTCATGGCTCATGTTCGCGAGGAATTCGCTCTTCGCGCGACTGGCCTCCTCTGCCGCTTCCTTGGCACGCTGCATTTCGGCTTCGGTCTGCTTGTGCTCTTCGATTTCTTCTCGGAGTTCCTCGGTCCGCTCTTGGACGCGAATTTCGAGCTCATCCTTGGCGCTCAGCAGCGCCGCATCACGCTCCTGAATGCTCTCCAACATGTGGTTGAACGAACCGACAAGCGCCCCGACCTCGTCATTTCCTACAGGGGTGGCTCGCAGAGAATAGTCCTCTTTACTGGAAACCCTGCCGGCAAGCTCTGCTAACTGCAAGATGGGCGACGTGATCTTGTGGAGCAACGGCGACGACACGATATACGCCAGCAGAACAGACAGGAGCAACACAAGCGCGGAAATCTTCACATATTCCCGGGTTTTTGCCTGAAGCACACTCAGGTCGGAGACGATGGCAATCGATCCGACGTTCGTTTGGTCAAAAATAACCTGACGAGACAACGTCATCTTTTCTTTGTCAAATCGTGCCCCATCTTCACTCCGGGAAGGGATCTCAAAGGAACGCGGCAGGCCGGGGCGGCGATATTCGGCAAAAACCTTGCCACGGCGGTCGTACAAACAACCCGCCATGATGTGCTTTTCACTCTGCAATGCTCCCAGCATCTCGCGCGCCGACTTGCGGTCATTAAACATCAACGACGCGGCCGTATTCGCTCCCAACGTGTCCCCCAGGGCGGACAGTTCACTGGCCATCATCGCGCGATAATTGGCGCGCTCGTACAGGGCATAACCAACGCTTGCCAGACCGAGGGCCAGACAGCTTGTCGCCAGTATGATCGCGGTTAGTTTCTGGTGAATCGACGATCTTCGAAAAGATTTCATTTTATCGGCCGTCCTTACCATACCCATTCTTCTTAAGTTTGCCGCTGGCGCTTTAAGTAACTTTAAATTCCGGGTGGTTCACTCCCGTTTGCAACATGACCATCATCTGTTCTGGCGATGAATTCGAAAGCTCGCTGCCCCCTGAATCGCCGTTTTGTTGTTTGACCACTCGGGCTAAGACGAGCAGTCTGGAGCTGATCTTCAGCCCCGCTCGTAAGGCTGCATCCAGGTTGACGTCGAAGCGTACTTCTTTGTCTTCCAGACCAAACTGAACCATTCCCCCACGCGCGGCGAACTGGGCTATCTCTCCTACGGTGAGGATGTTGGATCCCGCGGCTGTGGAGAGGATTTGGACAACCTGTTTCCTTTCGGAAGAACTGATGTAGAGAACATGGCAACCGCCGACTTCCTTGTCGTTCCGCACGTGGCGAATTTGCACTAGCCTGCCGTTGGGGGTCTGTTTAGAAACCATCGATGCCAAAGACTCTCCGAAAGGATCGCGACCGAGAATGCACAGAATAGTTGGGGCCTGAGCGTTGGGGTAAGCCGAGGCCGGCCATTCGACGAACCGCGTGAGGTTGTAAAGTATGGCTGCTTTCAATTCGTACTCACCGGCCGAGTCCCCTTGGGCAGCAGCGATCTGCGGGACTGCCGCCTGCGTCGCCAGCACGAGCCAGAAAACCAGGCGCACGCGAGACATTCTAGGGATCGAACGAGCATCGCGTTTGCCCCGTCGCCGTGCCTGCCGTTTCTTCCCTGAGCGAGATGTCTGCAGCTGGAAGTTCATGTACTTCTTCGTCTCTACCTCTCGCTCCAATGTGGCCGATAAATCAGTTTTACTCGAAAGTTCCGCCCGTCTTGGGGAATCGCGGTTTGCACGTGTTCGAGGCCTCCGGAGTCGGCGTAGCGCTTATCGAAAACATTGTAGAGACCCGCGGAAACGTCGAAGTCTTCCTTGAACTTGCGCGCATATACCGTGGCATTCATGACGAAGAACCCGCCCAAATCGGTTTGAGCGATGGTCCTTCTCCGGCTGGTGTATTGCGCGTCGAAACTGGCAAAGAGCTTTTTCTGCGCCAGGGGAATACTGAGATTGCACTTGGCCAATTGTTTCGGAGAATTGGTCAAAACGTTATCGGTCACGATGCTCTCAGAGTATTGCAGGGAATGCGAAATTGCCCCTTGCAAGCCGCCCGGCCACTTTGCTCCCACCTCCCATTCGATGCCCTTGGCTTGCAAGGGGACGGAATTCGTATACACCGGGAGACCAGTGAGTGGATCCCTCGTCTGTTCGATCAGATCGTCAATGCGATTCAGAAACCCCGCGCCGGACACGGTATAGGTTTTCCCGAAACGATGCTCCAGGTCCAACTCCCAGGTGCGAATCCTCTCCGGCCGCAAAGCAGGGTTCGCCGTGTTGCTCTTGTTGCCGGAATAGAAGCTTTCAAAGCTGTTCGGAGCGCGGAAGGCCCAGCTGTAGGTCGCCCTGACGTCTGTTCTAGGGGTTGCACGAAAAACCAACCCTACACGTGGACTGAGCGTGTTTCCATACTTTTCATGCCAATCATCGCGTAGGCCAACCACGATAGCCAAGCCTTTGCGAATGGAATACTCGTCCTGAAAATAGACGGCATATTCCCGCGATGAACGGTGATCGTCGAAGTAGAGAGTATAAGGCTGGATGTCGTAATTCACCTGCTGCTGTTGTAGATCCTGGCGCCACTCCGTGCCGAGCGTGACGCGGTGGCGCCGGAAGAAGACTCTGGAAGCGTCGCCCTGAAAGTCCAGCCAAGTTCCGTTGGCCGCATCGTAGTTTTCGGTGAACGGGGGGATGCCGGTGCCTGCATAGTCGGTGACATAAATTCCGTGATAGTCGTACCAATCATAAGAAAGCCGTCCCAAGGTTTCCCAGTTTCCAAAGGTGTGGCTGTACTGCACGTCGGCGTAACCACGAGCGTCTGTCGTCCGCGTTCGCGAGTCGTTAAAGACCGTGCCGAATGAGGCCGTCGGAATGTGCTTTGTGCGCGACCCTTGAACCACATGAATGTTGAAATCCCGGTAGATGATATCCGCGAACACGTTGTACGACTGGTCTCCATCGGCGTCTACGGCGAACCCGTTGTTCGTGGCCGGGCTGTCAAATTCCGGATAGAACAGGCGCTTGTTGCCCTTGCTGTTGTAGAAGGATCCGGACACGAGCGTCTCCAGGCCGTTGTCAAAGCGCTCGCCAAAACTCACTCGGCCCTTGTAGGAGTTCCAGCTTCCGGCCCTGGTGGAAAGTTCCGTGGCGTTCAGGTCGCGGCCTCGCTTGGTGATCACGTTGACGACCGCAGCGAACGCTCCCGTGCCGTAAATGGAGGAATTGGGCCCGCGAATGATCTCGATCCGTTCGATGAGATCCATGTCGACCGGGAACTCCGTCCCCACATAAGCTCCGTCAAAGATGTTGTCGTTGATGCGGTGGCCATCCAACAAGAAGAGGATGCGCGCGTTGTAGTCTCCGGGCCGCGATAATCCCCGCACGCCTACATAGCTGTAATTGCGATCGTAAATCACATAGAAACCGCGAACGGTCCGCAGTACGTCCGCCAGCGTTCGATAACCGTACTTCCGGATTTCCTCAGCTGTGACTACGGTTACCGAAGTGGGAGTATCAGCGGCTTTCTGGAGAAACTTGGAAGCACCGTAAACCGAGTCCACTTTGAGTTTTGCGAGTTGTTCAATACTCATCCCGCTGAGGTCGGCTTGACCCGGCTCTTGCGCTCCTGCTCGGCCCGTCAAAAGTATCAGGCAGAAGAATAGCCAGCACGCCGCGGGAATTTTCGAAGCATGTCCGCGCCACGCGCGAAGGGAAGCTCCAGCAGCTTTCGATATCTGCTCAGATGGCTGAGGACCTAGGACCGGATTTGTCGTCAAGCTCGGATTCCTTCGGGCCACGGACACACAATGACAGTGGTCCGGCCCCACACGGGGAGCGCACGCTCGGGTCCAAAGGGGTCTTCTAAAAAATGAATTTGCCTAGGAGAATCAAGGGCTTAGCCACTTGCCGATGGGTATGAACGGGACCTTTCGTGGGCGACTGTTTCAAATCCGGTCAAAGTGTGCCCGAACCGAACGCCTTCCACGGGCCTCGGTTCGCAAAAGCAGCGTCAAACCTCGTATACTGTCACACTTGGCTGGGTAGCCGCCTGTTGCAATCAGCATGCGAATAATCGTCATTGCGTGAGGCCCGAGCGTGTCCGGTTCCGTCCTGAAAACTGCTGCGAATCGCAAATCCCCTGAATTCGAAAAGAACACTCGCCGCATCGTCGACCTCCT
>Ga0066704_10000019_pt1 | contig 30488 bp, 23 predicted proteins | sample GraSoiAngelo_153_FD_66458 | JGI IMG/M metagenome (GOLD analysis project Ga0066704, IMG submission 66458) | Grasslands soil microbial communities from the Angelo Coastal Reserve, California, USA - 14_1009_12_40cm | ecosystem: Environmental > Terrestrial > Soil > Grasslands | place: USA... | reverse complement strand
CATCTCTTGTTCGGTTGGCTGGGCCCCACGCTTGGGCTCTGGGGAGGAACCATCCTGCAATGGCTGGTGCCGTTGCTGCTGGCGGCATATTTCTTTGTCCAGCGTCAGACCACTGCTTTCGCTTTTTGCATGTTTTTCTTTTTTGAAAACTGGCTTTACACCGCGACCTATATGCCGATGCGCGAACCATGTCGCTACCCCTGGTCACCGTGGGAGATCCGGAGTTTGCCGAGCATGACTGGCATGCGATCTTCTCCAGCTTAGGCGTGTTGCAGTACGACACCAGAATCGCGTGGACGGTACGCATGTTGGGCTGGTGCGGGATGTTCGGAACCGTCTTGTGGCTGATGCTTCAAAGTCTGGTTAATGGCGGTCCTCAGGGCGGTGCCTGCAAGTTTGACCATCTCCCCCGGAAATGCTACAAAGACTAGTTTTTGCTCCCCGCTCCCCAGGCGTCGGCCTGCGGAAATCCGGGGCAGAATCCGAGACGGCCAAGCTCCAGCACTCCTGTTAAAGTCTTGCAGTGGAAGCGTGCTCGGGATTGCGGTAATGCGTGGCTCAGCTCTCCCAGCTGAGTCCGGAAGAGTGCTGTGTGACGGAGAGTTGTCCCTAGACACGTAATCATCCTGACGAAAGTTTTCATCCCTGGAGGATCCCATGCGCTTCTGGCTCGCAAGTGTTGCGTCCAAAGCATGCCGATTGGCAAAGATTCTGACGCCGGCACTCGCCGTCTTGAGCCTCGCCTCTGCCGCTTTCGCTCAGGCCGGTGAAGTCGGCGGCGAAGCCAACCTCAAACTTCCCGACCTCTCGCAAGTGACCTTCCTTGGTGTGGACGGACACAAACTACTCTTGATCGGAATTCTGTTCTGCGTGCTCGGCCTAGGTTTCGGCCTGACCATCTACACCCGGCTGAAAAACCTCCCCGTACATCGCGCCATGCGCGAGATATCTGAGCTGATTTACGAAACCTGCAAAACTTATCTAATAACGCAGGGCAAGTTCCTGCTCATCCTGGAAGCCTTCATTGCGGTCATCATCGTCCTCTACTTTGGCGTGCTGCTGAAGTTTGAGGCAGTACGCGTTGTCATCATCCTGCTCTTCAGCCTGGTTGGAATCGCGGGCAGCTACGGTGTGGCCTGGTTTGGAATTCGGGTCAACACGTTTGCCAACTCGCGAACCGCGTTCGCGGGGCTGGCGGGAAAGCCGTACCCCATCTACAACATTCCGCTGCAAGCTGGCATGAGTATTGGCATGATGCTGATCAGCGTCGAACTGCTGATCATGCTCTTCATCCTCCTGTTCGTTCCCAGAGACTACGCCGGACCATGCTTCATCGGCTTTGCCATTGGTGAGTCGCTGGGCGCAGCGGCGTTGCGTATCGCGGGCGGCATCTTCACCAAGATCGCTGACATCGGGTCGGATTTGATGAAGATCGTCTTCAAGATCAAGGAAGATGACGCGCGCAACCCGGGTGTGATCGCCGACTGCACTGGTGACAACGCAGGCGATTCCGTCGGCCCGTCCGCGGACGGTTTTGAAACTTACGGCGTTACCGGCGTGGCGCTGATTACTTTCATCTTGCTGGCAGTGAAAGAGCCGACTGTACAGGTGCAGTTGCTGGTGTGGATTTTCGTGATGCGCATTGCCATGCTGGTTTCAAGCGCGGCGGCATACTTCATCAATGGGGCGATTGCGAAGGCCAAGTATGGCAACGCCCTGAAGATGAATTTCGAGACGCCCTTGACCTCGCTGGTTTGGATCACTTCTCTGGTGTCGATTGCCGTCACGTATGTGATTTCCTCGACCATCGTGCCCGACCTTGGTGGGGACACGTCGTTGTGGTGGAAACTGGCTTCGATTATTTCGTGTGGCACGCTGGCCGGAGCTGTCATTCCGGAATTGGTCAAGGTCTTCACTTCGACCGAGTCGCGGCACGTGAATGAAGTAGTGACTTCGGCAAAAGAAGGTGGCGCCTCGCTTGGCATCCTGTCGGGCTTCGTGGCGGGAAATTTCTCGGCATACTGGTTGGGGCTGGCTATGGTGGCCTTGATGTCGATCTCGTACTACTTCAGTACGGAAGGGTTGGGCGCCCTGATGGCGGCTCCGGCAGTCTTTGCTTTCGGCTTGGTGGCATTCGGGTTCCTGGGGATGGGGCCGGTGACCATCGCCGTGGACTCCTACGGGCCCGTTACCGACAACGCGCAGTCGGTGTACGAGCTTTCTCTGATTGAGCAAGTTCCCAACGTGAAGTCTGAGCTCAAGAGAGATTTCAATATGGATGTGAACTTCGAGCGCGCCAAGGACCTGCTGGAAGAGAACGACGGCGCGGGCAACACCTTCAAGGCGACGGCCAAGCCGGTGCTGATCGGCACCGCCGTGGTAGGCGCAACCACCATGATTTTCTCCATCATCATGGCGCTCACCAATGGCCTCACCGAAAACGTTCAGAACCTCTCCCTTTTGCACGCGCCATTTTTCCTGGGCCTGATCACCGGCGGGGCCATGATCTACTGGTTCACCGGCGCATCCACACAGGCCGTGACCACTGGCGCTTACCGCGCGGTCGAATTTATCAAAGCCAACATCAAGCTCGAGGGAGTGGAGAAGGCTTCGGTTGCTGACAGCAAAAAAGTCGTGGAAATTTGTACAAGATATGCGCAGAAGGGAATGTTCAATATCTTTCTGGCGGTCTTCTTTGGCACCTTGGCTTTTGCCTTCGTGGAACCGTTCTTCTTCATCGGCTACCTGATTTCAATTGCGATCTTCGGTCTTTATCAGGCAATCTTCATGGCCAATGCTGGGGCGGCATGGGACAACGCAAAAAAGATTGTCGAGGTAACGCTCAAGCAGAAGGGCACTCCGTTGCACGATGCTACGGTCATAGGAGATACCGTAGGCGATCCCTTCAAGGATACTTCTTCGGTGGCCATGAACCCGGTCATCAAGTTCACTACACTCTTCGGTTTGTTGGCGGTGGAATTGGCGGTCAAGCTGACGCTGGACGCCGGTAATAATTTCACTCATCTGCTGGCGGCTGGCTTTTTCGCCGTGTCAGTCTTCTTTGTGTACCGCTCGTTCTATGGGATGCGGATTGGCACAGAAGGCGCCTGAGGACCAGGCGTCGAAATTTCGGAGGATCCACGGACATGCAGAGGTTCTGGATTTGCGCGGTTGCCGCGGCGCTAGTGGCGCCGAGCGGGGCGTGGGAGCTGGGAAACTTTTCAGTTTCGGATGCAGCCGTGAATGCGATCTATCCGGACATTGAGAAGTCATACATTGACATCCACCAGCACCCTGAATTGTCAGGGCACGAAGAGCGCACATCCGCCAAGCTGGCCGAGGGTCTGCGTGCTTTGGGTTTCGAGGTTACCGAGCACGTCGGCCACACGGGTGTGGTTGGAGTCATGAAGAATGGCGCCGGGCCGGTCGTACTCCTGCGCACCGAGTTAGATGCGCTTCCGGTACTGGAGAAAACGGGATTGCCGTATGCAAGCCACGTAGTTGTGCACAACGATCAAAATGTGGAAGTGCCGGTGATGCACGCTTGCGGACATGATGTCCACATGTCGGCTTGGCTGGGGACGGCGCGGCTTCTAGCGACGAACAAAGGCCGCTGGAGCGGAACCCTTGTATTGATCGGACAGCCCGCGGAAGAAACCATTGGGGGCGCCGCGGGCATGCTGAAAGATGGCCTTTACACCCGCTTTCCCAAGCCGGCGTACGCGGTGGCGATCCATGACACTTCGGATCTTCCTGCCGGCGAAGTGGGCTATAACACCGGCTACACGACCAGCAATGCTGACTCCGTCGACATTACAATCTATGGGAAAGGCGGGCATGGATCTGCCCCTCACACCGCCATTGATCCCATCGTGATTGGAGCACGGATCGTGACTACGCTGCAGACCCTGGTCGCGCGGGAAACCACACCGGGAGATTTTGCGGTGGTGACTGTCGGCACATTTCATGCCGGCACGAAGAACAACATTATCCCCGATGAAGCGAAGTTGCAGCTCACCGTGCGCAGCTATAAAACCGAGGTGCGAAAAAAACTGCTGGCCGGGATTGAGCGGATTGCGAAGGCAGAAGCAGGGGCCGCGAACGCGGACAAGATGCCGTTGATTGAGCGCGTGGAAGGCGCCGATGCCGTATACAACGATCCCGAACTAGCTAAGAAAGTGATGGCGGTGGTGAGCGCACGCCTTGGCCAGAGCAATGTGAAGCAGACGCCTCCCATCACGGCGTCGGAAGACTTCTCCGAATACGGGCGGGATGGCGTTCCGCTGTTCATGATGTGGGTGGGAGCGATAGAACCTGGGAAATGGAAGGCCGCCAAGCAATCCGGGGAAAGGCTGCCCTCGTTGCATTCTTCAGTTTTTGCACCCGACCGGGAGCCGACCTTGAAGACGGCGATTCTGGCCGAGTCGACCATGGTCCTGAGCCTGCTGGGACCGGGAAAATGAGGAACGCGTTGTTCACTGGAAGTGCACCTGGATGTCTTAGCCGCCGTCGGGGATGAAATGTTTATCGGACATTTCGGTGTCGCACTGGCCGCGAAAAAAGTTGCGCCCAGAACTTCGCTGGGCGTCCTGGTCCTGGCGGCTCAGTTCGCTGACCTGCTGTGGCCAATCCTGCTGCTCGCCGGCGTTGAGCATGTAGAGATCGTTCCCGGCATCATCAGAGTCTCTCCTTCGATTTCACCGATTATCCGATTTCCCACAGTCTGCTCATGCTCCTTGTGTGGTCCGTGGTCGTCGGCGGAATTTACTACGCTCTCCGCCGCTATCGGCGCGGCGCCTTGGTGATCGCAGCCGCTGTAATCAGTCATTGGATTCTGGACTTCATCGTTCATAGTCCAGATCTACCCTTACGACCAGGAGGCGAATTGCGCCTGGGTTTGGGAACTTTGGAATTCCTGGCCAGCGTCCATCGCGGTAGAAGTTTTGTTTTTCGGAGGCGGGCTTTGGATCTATCTGAGCTCAACTCGTGCCCGCGACAACGTTGGTCGCTACGGTTTCTGGTCTCTGATGGCCTTAATTTTCTTCGGCTGGATAAGCACGCTATTTGCCGGCCCTCCGCCTGATGTCCACTCGCTGGCCTGGGGCGCGCTCCTCATGTGGATAACTGTCCCCTGGGCATGGTGGGCTGACAAACATCGCGCCCTCACATCGAAGGCTTGATTTTAATTCGGGCCCTTCATTTTGTCCTTCACGCTGTGCGCTAGTTTTTCGATCTGCTCCGCCTTTTTCAGCACATTCAAGGAAAGGACGTTCTCGTTGCTCTTGTCCACATATTCCTTCAGTTCAGTGGCCAGCTTGAGCAATTTGTCTGTGTCACGCTTGAGATCGGCGTGGCGCTCCTGATTGGCTTTCTTAGCCATTTCCTTTTCAAGTTTGGCGCGCCCTTCTTCCTCGGGTGGCGATCCCTGTATGCCCGGGGGTACGACCTGCGGTGAAGGCTGGCCCAGCAGCGGCACGGGAGGCGTAACGATGTTCATCACAAACAAAATTGCCAACGCAAGGGTTTGGAGTCGCACAATCACCTCAAACGGGTAGGAAAGTAAGACAATTATACGTTGGCTCGTAACGTGAGAGTTCGCCATCCACTTGCTATAATCGCGCCCGGAATATGAATCGCATGCTGTTGCATTTAGCTATGCCCGAAAGCTGGAATCTTCCCGCACTGCTGCGAGATTGGCGGGAAGACACCATGGTTTTCCTCCGTCACGACGTCCCTAAGATCCTGGTAGTCGTGATCGTATCGTTGGTGCTGATCCGCGTACTCAGGGCCCTCACGGCCAAGATTGTCGCGCTGCATATCCGCAAAGTCCCACCAGGTTTCCGCGCCCAGCAGGTCCGGACGCTGGCCACAGTGACCAGCAGCGTGGGCATTTTTGTAATCATTTTCGTGGCCGGCCTCGAAATCCTCTCGCTGCTGGGAATCAATCTCGGACCGCTGCTGGCGAGCGCCGGCATTGCCGGCCTGGCAATTGGCTTTGGCGCACAGACGCTGGTGAAAGATGTGATCAACGGTTTTTTTATCCTCCTCGAGAATCAGTACGACATCGGCGACAACATTCGAGTTGCGGGAGTAAAAGGGACAGTCGAAGCGATGAACATGCGCAGCACCGTGTTGCGCGATGAAGACGGCACGGTGCACATCATCCCTAATAGCGAAATCAAAATCGTGTCTAACGCGACTCGCGATTGGTCGCAACTGACTTTGCGCGTCACCGTTGCCTACAGCGAACCCAGCGAACGCATTGTGAAGTTGCTGCAGGAAGTGGGCGAAGAACTTCGACATGATCCAGCTTATGCCGATGACATCGTCAGCGACATTGAAGTGCCGGGAATCGATCGCGTAGCCAACGGTGAGGTGGAGTATCTCATCCAAGTGAAAACACGCCCCAACCAGCAGTATCGAGTAAGTCGCGAGCTGCGGCGGCGGATCAAGGAATGTTTTCAGCGGAACAATGTTCAGACCGCGGGCCCAGGCAGGGTCTACGTCATGGACCAGAGCTCGACCGGCTAGATTACGAACTACGCGGCGAAGGTGTGGAATGTCATGCCTCCCACCCTCTGCTAACAGTAAAGGATGGGGCACTCTCAATTTATTTTTTGGATAGCCAAATGAAAAAGCCCCCACCAAGGCAGGGGCAGACCGAACAAAATATTTCACTCACCAGTCTTCACTTATTCGACATTCCACCACCGGCCTCGCCTTCATGCGTATCGATCGAAATCAAAAACGCATTCCGGTCGGAGTAGGAGAATTTGTGTCCCTGGACATTTGCGCTGTGCTCGAGCGAGCGGTACATTTCGAAGCCGTCATTATTCTGCGCCCCGAAATATTTGACGTTCTTCAACACCACGCCTTTGCCATCGGCGCCCTCTTCCCGCTTGAGCTTCATCGTGGCTAGTTGCCCTCCACCCAGCGTCGCGGTGACGATGTCCCCGGCTCGATCGACCTGAATCGGCGCTTCCTGCACTTTCAGTTCCTTCCATTCCAAACCGTAGGTCTTGAGAATCATGGGCGCTAGCGCTTCCCGTTGTTCTTTATTGGTGGATGGATCAAACGATACCACCACCCAATCTCCTTTTTTGGTTGTACCCCACTCGTCGCCCAGATCCCCGGTGAGCCAGTACTTGGCCCCTGCCAGGTTGGTGTTGCCCGAGTACCCTTCGCGCACTTTAACCGCCATGTTGAACTCGCAGTGCGGATGCTCGGCGTGTTTATTGAAATAGCAAGGACAGAACAGATGGCAACTGCAAGCTTCTACATAATCCGCTTTCATCCGCCATGCTGGTTTTCCGGGAGTCGAGGCCAACAGGATAACCACACACAAACTGAGAAGGCTTATCTGCTTCCAGCTTTTCATATCCACCTCCATCTCACGTGCTTGTATCGTAAGGGACGTTCTTGCTGGGACCTGCTGATATGACGGGCGATAGGATTTTACTGCGGTCGGCCGAGTTTTTCCAGAGGCCTGGGATTTGGGTAGTGCGCCAAAGACTTTGCCGCCATCACGCCCGCGCAGTTCAACAAAATGCTTGATATTGGGGAGGGACGGAAGGCCACGGGGATCGAAGTGCTCTCTTGGGCCTTCACGGACACCGCGCACCACCGCGGCCAGGCGGAAGTCTATCTCCGAGTGAAGAACATCAAGCCACCCAGATATGTGTTCTAGCGGGGGACGGGCCACCCGCCCACCCGCCAAAACTTATTCTGACCTCGGTCCCGATCGTTAATTCCTGTCCCGGTCTCGGTCATTTCTTTGGTGCTTGCGGTGCTTCTTGCCCTCCGTCTTTTCTTCTTTTCCCTCCAAGCCCCGCTCCCGGCTCATGAAGGCTCCGGGGTTCTCTTTCACTTCCTCGCGGACTCGCGGGTGATCCTGAAGGTAGTCCTTCAGTCCAGGGTGCTTTGACAGGTACTGAGGATTATTAATCAGATTGGGATTTTGCTTCAGATCCTTCGCGACCGCAGGATGACTGTCTAGAAATTGGTCGAAGCTACCGAGTTCTGCCCTGGTGGTATCGTTATCCGGCTTGTCCCGATCCGGAGCCTCGGTCCTTTCAAGTCCGCGCTCCCGGTTCATGAAAGCACCAGGGTTTTCCTTCAGTTCTTCACGTACGCGGGGATGATCTCTGAGGAAGTCCCCCAGCTCGCGGTGCTGTCGAACAAAGCCAGCATCGTTGACTAGCGCCGGGTGCTTCTTCAGGTCGTTTGCGATCTGCGGATGGTTGTCCAAGAACTGGTCAAAAGTCCGCAGCTCCTGGCGGGTGGTGTCGTTATCAGCCGTGTTTTGGGCTCTTGCAAATGAGGGAACCGCCATCAAGGCTGCCAAAAACAATCCCGCGGCTGCCCAACGCTCCAATTGCTTTATCGTCATCATAGTCTCTCCTTGATTGCGCACTGACGCCTCTGCCCCAAGTTCAGTGGTGAGCCCGAGCTTTGTATGTATTTAGACGGACGGTAGATGGACGGGGTTGTAAGCGAGAAGTCAGAATTGGCCGAGATCGCGCCGCCCCAGGCACTGCTCCATCCAATTCCGATTCCGCTGGGTACACGAAGGAAGAATGGGCAAATCAGCGACCCAACTTCGGGTGCTGTTTCGGGGACTTGCCGGTGAACAATCCCCAAGCCTCGCGATACCTCTCCCAACGGCGGGACCTGACCCTGATATTTGGATGGAGCCTGATCTTGATATGCGGGGCAAATACTGTCACCGGCAGGACATACCATATTTCTAGCGGCGGAATGTGCACGACCAGCATATCGATGTCTTCCGCTTTATAGCCGACCTTGCCCTTTCCGTATGCGATGTGCATCATGTTCACGTGATATCCGCGCTGTTGGAGCACGGCGGTTGACTTCAGTTGGACCCGCCAGAGGCGGGTTCCCGAATCTACGATGAAGTCGTACATATCGCTGTCGCCCCAGGGCTTGGCGACCAGAAATCCCTGTTCTGTGGCCTTCAATAAGAACGCCGCCTCCGACAATTCCCCACACCGTTTCGGATTCCAGCGTTCGCGTCTGTGCGCCGCGTTCCACCCCATCCCGTGGAGCGTGGGTAAGACTATGGATATGCTCATAATGAAAGATCAATCCGTTCCTCTAAGAAAAGAAATGGCGAAGCTATTGGCTCCGCCTCGGTTATTTCTATTAGTTATTATACAGTACGAGTCAAGCGCAGCAGCGGATCGTCGTTCCGTGTGCGGGTGGCCGATTGTCGGCAGCAGCGTTCCAACCACAACTGAGGGTGCCCCATCCTTTGCTGTTAGCAAAGGGTGGGGCACGAAACATGGCACCTTCACGGCATTCGTGTTGTTTTATTTTGCCGGTGACTGGAAATTGATTTTTACCCGTCCCGCTTCGCCATAAGCATAGGATCGGAAGCTGCTCCAGACCCATTGATCTGGTTTGCTCACCAGTGCACGTTTCACGGGGGTTATGGTGCATGTAGAGGAGTTGTTTCGGTCTCCTTGCGCTCCGTCCAGATATTGAAGTCGTAGAAGCGGCGCTGCCAGAAATGTTCATTCTCCACTGCAGGAAGCTTCCAAAGACGGAACTGCGCGGCTTCCCTGGCCACGCGGGACCGACGGAGAACCCGTTGGGCAAAACGCTGTTTCAGCACTTGCATCACGATGGATGGATTTCCCTTGTCCGGTTCGCTGATCAAGAGATGGAAGTGCTCGGGCATGACTACATATCCCAGAACCACGAAACCATAGCGTTGACGCACTTGCTCGAGGATCGTCAGGAAGAGATCGCGGCGACGTGCACTGGCCAGGTACTGCCTCCGGTGATAACAACTGCAGGTGACGAAGTGCAAGTCCCCGGCACCGGAATAGCGTTTGAGATTCCGGGGCATGATGAGAGTGTAACTTTGGAATGGAGTGATTTCAGTTACAACCTGATTTTGAAACGAAAACGAGTTCACAAATGGGAACTCTGCATGTTACAAACTGATTGGGTGAGTAAAGGCCAACGTAATGCAGAGCTGGTGAGGGATTGAATTTCGTGCCTCCCACCCTTTGCTAACAGCAAAGGATGGGGCACCCTCAGTTGTTTTGGGATACGGCGGACGAAGGGTGGGCCACCCGCCAATCGTCTCTGCTGAGTTGTCCAAATGGGTGAGATATTCGTCCACGATCAGATCCATCAGTAAATAAAGGATACGGTCCAGGCGCTCAACGTGATTCTCCTGCACGCGCTGGCAGACCTTGGCGAGCAAAGGAGCGTCGCCCTGGTGAACGGTGATGAGAAAGTCCGAGCCCAGGAAGACGTCGAAATCGTCGAACAGCGGCTTGTCGCCGGCGTGCAAGTGTTTGAGAACCGCGAACAGGTAGATGCCGTACTCGTCAACTTTCGCGCGCTGCGGGCGGTGGCGAGTGTCCTCAATTTGCAATTCGTGGAGGTGGAAGCGGTGGGCGAGCTCGTCGAGATCAGGGGGATGCGGGGTCGGGGACGTCGAACCAGGGGACTCCTGGTAAGAGCTGGCGGGCGGTATTCATTCGGTGGTCAGTATAGAACGGTTGTGTTTTTCAGGTTCGGGATGGAGCTCGAAGAAATTTCGATAAATCAAAACCAACAAAGCAGGGCTGCGAAGGGAGTTGAATGTTGTGGTTCCCACCCTTCGCTAACAGCGAAGGATGGGGCACCCTCAGTTTTTGCTGGATCCACTCGATCCTACGGTTGCATACCTAGCTGCCAGAACAAGAACGAATAAATATCCGTGCCTTCCTCGATTTGTTTGGTGATGGGTTTGCCCGCGCCGTGGCCGGCTTTGGTTTCGATGCGTAGCAGGATGGGGCGCTCGCGGCTTTGGCCGTTGGCGGCTTCGGCTTGCATCAGGGCAGCCATTTTTTTGGCGTGCATGGGATCGACGCGAGTGTCGGTGTCCGCCGTCATGAAAAGGATGGCGGGATATTGTGTGCCCGGTTTCACGTGATGGTAGGGCGAGTAGGCGTAAAGCCAGTCGAACTGTTTGGAATCCTCGGCAGAGCCGTATTCGGGGATCCATAATTTGGCGATCTGGAAATTCTGATAGCGAAGCATATCCAGCAGCGGGACCTGACATACGACGGCGCGGTAAAGGTCAGGACGCTGCGTGAAGGCTGCGCCCACCAGCAGGCCGCCATTGGATCCGCCCTGGATGGCGAGGTGATCCTTGTCGGTGTACTTCTGCGAGATCAGGAATTCGGCGGCGGAGATGAAATCGTCGAACACGTTCTGCTTTTTCTGCAGCATGCCGGCTTGATGCCAGTCTTCTCCGAACTCGGCGCCGCCGCGAAGATTGGCCACGGCAAAGATGCCGCCGTGCTCCAGCCAGATATAGCGGCCGCCCACGAAGCTGGGGGTCAGGCTAACGTTGAAGCCGCCGTATCCGGTGAGCAGCGTGGGATTGTGGCCGTTGAGTTCCAGTCCTTTTTTGTGGAAGACAAACATGGGAACCTTGGTGCCGTCTTTCGATGTGTACCAGAGCTGATGGACTTCGTAGGCAGAAGGATCGATGCCGGGGGCGTTCACCTTGTCCCACAAATTGGTTTTGCGGGACGAAAGATCGTAATGATAAATGGACGGCGGAATGGTGAAAGATTGGAAGCCGAAGAAAATTTCCTGGCGATTCCACTTGCTGCCTGTGCCGGAGACGGTGCCGATGGCAGGTAGCGGGATGTCGTCGATGAACTTTCCATCCAGTTGGAAAAGTTTGAGCAGGGAACTGGCATTCTTTTCGTACTGGGCGCCGAGTTTCCCGCCGACGATTGCAGAATTCTGCAACACCGCATCGGATTGGGGGACGATTTCCTTCCAATTTTCACGTTTGGGATTGGCGGCGTCCACTACTAACACGCGGGAACGAGGTGCGTCTTCGTTGGTGGTGATGTAAAGCTTGTTTTGGTAGACCTCGCCGCTGTACAGGAAGTCTTTGCCGCTGGTGATCTCAACCGGCGGGGTGCCGGCTTTCAAATCCTGCAGGTACATTTCGCTTTTAGCCCAACCCTGGAATACGGTGATGAGCAGCCAGCGATCATCGTCGTCAGCGAGTTGCACACCGGGTATGTCTTGGGCTTTGCGGCCTTCGCCGAAGATCAGTGGATCCTTCGCGGGGTCGGTTCCCATGACGTGATAGAAAATTTTGACGTGATAGACCTCTTCCCCGGAAGGCACATCCCCCTTTTTCGGATGTCTGCTGTAAAAAAAGGCGGAGTTATCTTTTTTCCAGGCGACGCTGGCGAAGCGGGTACGCTCGATGGTGTCAGGCAATTGTTTCCCGCTTGCGGTTTCGATCACTTTCAATGTGCTTTCTTCCGAGCCGCCGGCGGAAGTGCCATAAGCGACATACTTGCCGTCTTCCGAGGGAAACCACCAGTCGAGGGCGACCGTGCCGTCGGCGGCGAGTTGGTTCACGTCTAGTAAGGTGCGATCTTTGCCGTTGATTCCTTCGCGTACAAAGAGTACGGGCTGGTTTTGTGTCCCTTCACGGCGGGTATAGAAATAAAAGCTGCCACCGAGTTGTGGTGTGCCAATGGTGCCGATGGAAAGGAGTTGCGTCAGGCGCTGATGAGTCTGAGCGCGTCCGGGGAGCGGGTCGAGGATGCTGCGGGTGTAGGCGAGTTCGTCGTGGACATATTGTTGAGTGTCCGAGGCTTGGGAGTTCTCCAACCAGCGGTAGGGATCGGCGATCTTGTGACCGTGAATGTTGTCTTCGACAACTTCGGTCTTGGCTTTGGGAGGAGTCGCGGGAGCAGTCGCTGTGCTGGAGGATGAACTATCATCCGCCCAGAGCGCGATGGCAAAAAGAAACAGACAAGTTAAAGTCCAGAACAAACGGCACGCTCCTGGCATAGGCACCTCGTTACGGGGACAATTTAATAGGGTAACAAAAATGAGGGTTCCCGACATATAGACGTCGGGTGCAAAGTTGGAGGAAATTGCAGCCGCGAAGGCGATGCGCTATAGACTAATACCTGTGGCGCTGGCGTCGCGCCGGCAATTCAATCCCAGGAAGACGTCGGCGTCACAGGAGCGGCCTGCGTTGCCGGCGGGACGCTGGCGCTACGATAAAGATAAGCTCATCAGATTCCTCATGTTGGTACGCATACTGTTTTTCGGCATCCTCAAGGACCTTGCGGGTCAGGGAGGAGAGTCGCTCGACCTTCCGGACGACGCCACTTTGGGGGATGTGCTCAGTCACTATGAGGCGCGCATTCCTCGGCTGAAGGAATGGGTGTCTGCAATTGCGATGTCGGTGAACCAGGAATACGCGGGTCCGGAGGCGAAGTTGAGTCAGGGTGATGAGATCGCTTTGCTTCCTCCGGTCAGCGGGGGTGCTGGAGAATCAGAGCAGGCGAAGGGTAGGGATCCGAAAGCCCGCCCCATGCATGCCGCGATCGTGCGCGAACGGATTGAAACTCACGCAGTGTTGGAAGGAATCAAGCGAGCGCAGGACGGTGCGGCGGTGGTCTTCGAGGGGGTCGTTCGCGATAACACGCGTGGGCGGCGAACGCTCTACCTTGACTACGAAGCTTACGAAGACATGGCGTTGAAGCAGATGGAAGAGCTCAGCGAACAGGCAGTGTCGCGTTTTCCGATCCGTGATGTTGCCATACTTCACCGCCTGGGGAGGCTGGAAATCGGCGAGACCAGCGTGCTGATTGTGGTGGCGTCGGCGCATCGGGCGGCTGCTTTTGACGCCTGCCGGTGGCTGATCGATACCCTTAAGCGCACGGTGCCGATCTGGAAGAAGGAATACTTTGAGGACGGCGTGCTTTGGGCAGATGGGGAGCCATTTCCAGCGGAGATTCCTCGCGCCCAAGGCACCCCGGCAATCAAGCGCGCATCTAAGTGACCAGCTTCCCGATGAGACAAGCTGCTACCGCTGGTCTGTTTCTCTTTTTGTCTGCAGCAGTGTGCCTTACTTCTGGCGCGCAGGAACCGGACACCACTTTCAAAGTTAATGTGAAGCTGGTGAATGTGTTCGTCACTGTGACTGACGAGCACGGAGCGCCAATTGCCAGCCTGAAAAAAGATAACTTTGAGCTGCAAGAGGATGGAAAGGATCAGAGAATCTCGGTCTTTGACAAGGAATCGGCGCTACCGCTGTCGATTGTCCTGGCTGTTGATACGAGTCTAAGTACACGCAAAGACTTGCCGCTCGAGCTGGCTTCGGCTCGGCGTTTTGCCCATGCCATTCTGCGGCCAATTGACGCACTTTCACTTTATCAATTCAGCGAGATTGTGAATGAGGTCGTCCCGTTTACTTCTGACCTTGGCAGAATTGATCACGGCGTGGATCGCATTCGTATGGGTGCCGCTACTGCAATGTATGACGCGCTTTACCTGGGAGCGCAAGCATTGGAGCCGCGGCAGGGGAGAAAGGTAATGGTGATCATTACCGATGGCGGCGACACCATGAGCAAAGTGGACTATAAAGACGCGGTGCGGGCAGCCGAGGAAGCGGAAGCCATCTTGTATAGCATCATTGTTGTTCCCATCGAAGCCAGCGCGGGTCGGGACACCGGCGGGGAGCATGCGCTGATCCAGCTTTCGAACGATACGGGAGGGAAATATTTTTATGCCAAGTCGCTGCCTCAGTTGGACGACGCCTTCCGGCAGATCAGCGACGAACTGCGTACGCAATATATGCTTGCTTACTATCCTTCACAAAGGCTGTCTGATTCGGAATTCCGGCGGATCCAAGTGACGGTGAACGGGCTTCCAGCGAGTTCCAACTTCAAAGTGCGGCACCGGATTGGATATTACAGCTCGAAGTCGCGCTGAGATTCTCAACACAACCGATACTCAGTATCTACGTCAGAACTACTCAGTTTGACGAAAGTTGATTCTCCATATAACCGGAACCAGAATTCCAGATTTGGAAACCGGGGAACGCCGGCGTGAATGGGCTTCTCGAAATCGCTTAAGGCAGAATAGAATGTCTCACCGCTATTTTGGATACTTGGTTGCTTTAGTCTGCTGAAGGGGCATATCGCTTTCGCATCGGGTAGGCTGATCAACAGAGTATGTGTTGTCCCCTGGCTGGGATGAGGGAACGAATTCTGTTGAATGAGGAACTGCAAGGCCACCGTTTCTTTCCGTACTCATTTCCTGAGCAGGCGGATTGTCTGTAGGGCATAGTTTCGAGTTTCGGGTTTTCTACTAACCAGAAACTGGAAACCAGACTAAGTAGGAAAGGCTTTGTGAATGAAATGGTGTCCCCTCGCAATTCCGAGATTGTGACGCGATTCAAGCTGATTTGGATTCTGCTGCTGACGTTTACAGCCAGCGGACTCGCCCAAACCACGATTTCGACGGGAAGCACTCAAGGCACCGTCCTCGATCCCAGTAACGCACTGGTAAGTGGGGCCAAGGTCACCATCACCAATAAAGCTACCGGGCAGGTTCTCACCACCACGACGAATTCGGCTGGGACCTATACCTCGGGCGCGTTGATCCCTGGCGATTATGTTGTACGCGTAGAGCAAAGTGGCTTCAAGAGCGTCGAACTGCCGATCAAGGTCGAGGTCGGGGTCACTGCACCCGGCAGTTTGAAGCTGCAGGTGGGGAACACCAAAGAACTAGTTGAAGTTGCTGCTACTGAACTGCACGTCAATACAGAGCAGGCCACGGTTCAAGGTGTGCTCAACGCAGATCAGATCGACAATCTTCCCATCAATGGGCGCAATTTCCTTGACTTGGCACAGCTTGAGCCGGGAGTGCAGATCCAAGATGGAGGCAACTTTGATCCGACCAAGAACGGATTCTCTTCCATCTCGTTTGGAGGACGTTTCGGACGAACCGCGCGGATTGAGGTGGACGGCATCGATATCAGCGATGAGACGGTCGGAACCACAACACAAAACATTCCCGAGGGAGCGATCCAGGAGTTTCAGGTTGGACAATCTTCTCTCGACCTATCGACCGAATTGACCTCCTCGGGCGCGGTGAATGTGGTCACGCGATCGGGGACCAATAGCTGGCATGGCGAGGCTTTCTATGCTTTCCGCGACAGCAGCGTGGCGGCAGCTCTTCCGGGAGGTAAGGCCAACCCATTCCAGCGGAATCAATTTGGCGGCCGTCTCGGCGGGCCGGTAATTAAGGATCGGCTTTTCTTTTTCCTAGACGGGGAGCGCACCAAGCAAGACCTATTGGCGCCTGTGCTTTCGGGAGGCCAATTTGCTTCGCTGTCAGGGAACTTTAATTCCCCTTTTCGCGAGACGCAAACCATCGGGCGCCTCGATTATCAATTGCGAGGTTCGGCACGATTGTTTTACAGATTTTCCTTTGACCAGAACCGCAACGTTTCTGGTTTCATTCCCAACACGTTTCAACCTTTTGCAAATAATAATCACACACCGGTGCATGCGGTGGGACTGGACTTCAATACCGGAAGCTACACCCATAGCATTCGCGTGGGATACACCAAATTCCGGAACGGAATCACAGATGCGGTGACGGGGAGCAATATTCTGAATCCCGCTCCCGCTCTGGAGTTGGCAATCGGCAACGATCCAACCTGTCTAAACGCTGGGCAGGATGATTTCTGCTCGGGTCCAAATTTTCTCGCCCCGCAAGGAACCTACCAGACGGACAAGCAATTTAAGTATGACGGCAGCAAGACCTATCATTCCCACATTCTGCGCTACGGTTTCGGTTACAACCGGCTTTTGGGCGGCGGCTTCGCCAAGTTCCTGGGAAGCGCGCCGGCTGTCTCTTCTGTTTCTGATGTGTCACTAGCGACGGGCGGATTTCCGGGAGGCGCTGGGAACCCGCTGAACTATCCTGTGCAGCAAGTAATTCTGGGCAACGGGCAGGGATTCTCTTCTGAGCTGCCGGCATTTGCTTTGCCTGGTGGACGACTCGGTCCCGATAATCGCGTTTCGTGGTACATCGGTGACGCCTGGAAGATTTGGCCTAACCTCACGTTGAATGCCGGCCTGCGTTATGTTCGCGACACTGGACGCACTGACAGCGACATTGGTCCGATTCCATGTTCACAACTTGATCCTACTTTGGCCGCGAACCTGGTCGCAGGAGGTACGCCCTGTACGGGGAATATCCTGGATCTGTTCGGGCCAGGATTGGGAAATCGGGTGCGACAGCCCAATACTAACTTTGCCCCGCAGCTCGGGATTGCATGGGACCCGGGCAAGAGTGGCAAGACTGTAATCCGTGCGGGAATTGGGTTGTTCTACGAAAATTCCATTTGGAACAACAATCTGTTCAACCGACCGCCACGGCTGCAACAGGGATTGTTCCTGGCGCAACAAACGGTTTGCAGCAATGGCAACGCGCAGTCTTTTACGCTCCCTGGAACGGGCACGGTTGTGACTCCGACTTTTTGTAATCAGCCGATTGGAGCCGTGGTCCACGATATTGCTGCGTTACAGGCGCAGTATCAGGCAGCCACAATCGCCGCAGGACCAGCGGTGAACAGTGTCTTCATCGGAAATACGCTGACCTCCGGGATTAATGCGACAGGCACGAATCTGTTTGCTCCGGACTACAAGACCGCGCGCTCAGTTCAGATGAATATTGGTCTGCAGCATGAGTTCGGTCACGGATTGGTGCTTACCGCTGACTATGTTCGTAACGTAGGAACTCATGCCCAGCTCACGGTGGATGTGAACCACGTGGGGGATGCGGGTTTCCTCGACGTTCAGGCTGCGCTGGATGCGATCACTGCCACGGTTACTCCGTTTGGGTGTCCGGCGGCGACGATTGCTGGTGCAAACTCCCAGGCCGCCATTAGCTGCTATCTCGGCTCTTCGGGTCCTTCCAATGCCAGTATTGCGGACTTCGCTATCAATGGACTGGACTCGGGTAATTCGCTGTGTGGAGGTTTCCCGTGCTCATTGGTGAAACAGCCGGCTGCAGCCTTTCCGGGAAAGAATAAGAATCTGGGCACCAATCAAATGCTGTTTCCGATTGGCCGCTCGGTGTACAACGGGCTGCAGATGTCATTGAAGCAGAACCTTAATCTTGCGAATGGCCGGATTAAGCGGGCCAACCTGCAACTTTCCTATGCTTTTTCGCGATACGTAGCTACGGCGCAGGACACAGACTTTATTAACTTCGCGGAAGACAATAACCATCCCACCCAATTTATTGGACCCAACGGGCTGGATCGAAAACATCAGATTTCGTTCGGCGGAACTGTGGAGCTCCCGTACTCGCTACGTTTAAGCGTCATTTCTCACTTTTATAGTCCATTGCCTCTTAATCTCAGGCTCCCGACCAGCGGTCTGGCGGGCGGCATTTTCATCACCGACGTTACCGGCGATGGTACCGGCGATGGGACGGCGGTATCCAACGGCGGGGTTGGTGACTTGGTACCTGGAACCAAGCTGGGGGCTTTTGGCAGAAGCGTTTCGGCAGGGGACATCAATAATCTGATTAGTAATTACAACTCCAACTTCGCCGGCACGCCTACACCAGCGGGTCAGGCTCTCATCACTGCGAATCTTTTTACAAAAGCGCAACTGGATGCCTTGGGAGCAGTGCAGCAGCCGCTTTGCCCGGCTCCCCCGATACCCAGGACTGACCCGGCTTGTCCAAATGTTGGGAACGGGGGCCAGGTTGGAATGAGTTGGCTGCGTGCTTTGGACTTAAAACTCAGTTGGCCTATCAAGGTGCGTGAGGGACTGATCATCGAACCCATCGTGTCATTTTTTAATGCGTTCAATCTCGCGAACTTTGATAGTCCCAGCAGTGAATTGAGCGGAATCCTCGATGGCTCGAATGGGACTGCGAATGGCACGACAGCAAGCCTGCGCGCGGCGGGGAATACGCGAATTGGAGTTGGGACCGGGGTCTTCGGGCTTGGTGCTCCGCGTCAATTGGAATTTGGTTTGAGACTGACGTTCTAGAGAAAACACTGGCCAATGTCGATCAGGGCAGCGCGAAGCGGCGTGTAGAATGAAGCTTATGCCCTTTCATGGTCAGGGAACCCCGAATTTGGCGCACAAAGGAAGATCGGTTCCTCCTGTGGAGACATCGCAGGAGGCAACATATTTAAGGGCCTTGGGTGAAAAACAGACGCCGGTCAACATTAAGTTGGCGGATGGTGAAGTAGTGAGTGGCTGGATCGAGTATTACGATCAGAATATGGTGCGGCTCACTCGTGACGGCCAGCCCAACCTTTTCATTTTCAAACACGAGATTATGTACATTGCCGAGGACGGGGCGAAGCGGAAGTAAACGTGAATCCGTTCGAGTAACTCATCAATCCAGGTCAGTTTTCTTCAGCATGGCTTCTCCAACCAACAAAAGTGAGTTCATTCCCGCGACGACAGAGATTGCGCGGGAGGCGGGTGCGCTGTTGATGGAATATTTTCATCAGCACGTGAAGGTGGAATACAAAGGTGACGTTGATCTGGTTACGATTGCTGACCGAAAGTCAGAAGCCCTGATCCTGGAGCGGATCCGGACGCGCTGGCCATCGCATGACATTCTTGGGGAAGAGGGTGGTCTGGTAGATAACAACAGCGACTATCGCTGGTATGTCGACCCGCTGGACGGAACCACCAATTTCGCCCATGGATTTCCAGTGTTTTGTGTGTCGCTGGGGCTCGAATATAAGAAGCGATTGGTCGCTGGCGTGGTTTACGATCCCACGCGCGACGAATTATTTACGGCGGAGCAGGGACGCGGAGCTTATCTGAATCAAGAGCGCATCCATGTTTCCAAAATCGCGAATCTGGCGGAATCTCTGCTGGCCACGGGGTTTCCCAGCCTCAAGCGGCACAAAAACCCGAATATCTTCTTTTATCACCAGATCACGCTGCATAGTCATGGAGTCAGGCGTGCGGGTTCGGCAGCGCTGGATCTTTGTGATGTCGCCTGCGGAAGGTTCGATGGATTCTGGGAGTTCAATTTAAATCCCTGGGATACCGCAGCTGGCGTGCTTTTGGTGGAGGAGGCGGGCGGAATGGTGAGCGATTTCAGTGGAGTGGCCTTTCAGCTCAACAGCCGGGAAACTGTGGCATCCAATGGCCTTATTCACGCGGCGTTATTGCGGGAATTCGAAGCCATCTTTGAGGGGAAAGGTTTGGAGGAGTTGCCAAATCCCGCCGAATACGCGCGCATACGAGGGAAGTAGCGATAGAATTACCGTAGTGGGTAGTGGCTGCGTGCGGACTGCCGCAGGAAGGTCTCGGCTCGGGTGCTCTGGTGATCGAATCGCTTCTAAAGCGCAAAATTGAAAAACGTCCAGACAAAGTACGCCTGCCCGGGCGGATTCTTTTCCTGACGGAAGATCCGGAGCTCATCCGGCGTCAGCTCGCGGGTGAGGATCTGCCTTGGGATACCAGGAATCCGGAGAAGAATCCCAAGCTGCGCGACGACATCTCTACCGACGAAATCACTCCCGCGCACATCTGTTTTTTCTTCGATGAGACTTTGGGTGAGTTTCCTTACACCGGACTGAAATGCGGCGCCGAAACGCCTATCCAGCGCGGCGACGTGAAAAAGGGTGGATTCGTGGCCGCCGTGAGTGGCAAGCGGCGCGGGAAAGGGTCGAGCCGGGAGCAATCACCTTATGCTGAGCGGAGTGCTGGAATCAAGATTGTGATCGCGGAGAATATTGAACGTATCTACAAGCAAAATTGCCAAAATCTTGGCGTACTTACCTCGACGAATTTTTCTTTGATCGACAAGATCCGGGCGGGCGAGGAAATTCCTCTTTCTGAATTTATCCAGGGCGAGGACGAGATTACCTGTCAAATTATCGAGCATGGCGGGCTGTTTAACTTCAATGTGGCGCGTCTGCAAGGCAAAGTATCGTTGCCAGCAATCGAAACGAAACCACGGCCGATGACATTGGCGGAGAAAATCTTCGCTCGGCACATGATTGCCGCGAGCGGGAAGGTTGGTGTCGACGCGGTTAAGCCCGGCGACGCGGGCTTCGCCCGGACCGACCTTCGCTTCAGCCATGAGTATGTCACACCCATGGCGGCAATCTTCTTCGATCAACTCGTGGGGCGCGATGCCCCGGTGAATGACGCGTCGACAGTGCTGTTTTTCCGCGATCACCTTACGTTTCTCGATGATGTGTTGTCCGAGCAGAAGCGGAAGATGGGGCTTCTTGATCTAGCCACCCAGCTCAAGCTCAAGCAGGAGGATTTTGCGCGTCAGCGGGGCATTCGACTGCATGGAGAGCTGAAAGACCGTAAAGGTTCTGAAGGAATCTGCCATTCGGTGGTGCTGGAAAGTTATGCGTTGCCGGGGCAGCTGATCGTCGGGTCTGACTCGCATACTCCGCATTCCGGCGCGATTGGCTGTGTGGCGTTTGGCATTGGCACTACTGACGTTTTCAATTCTTGGATAACCAAAGACATCCGAGTGCGCGTGCCGGAATCCGTGAAGGTGGTGATTCGGGGACGCAAGCACCCGAACGTCACCGCCAAGGACTTTATCCTGGCTTTGCTTCGGATGGACTACATCAAGAGTGGAAAAGCGTTGGCTAAAGTCATTGAGTATTCTGGCGAAGCGATTGAAGAACTCAGCGTGGACGAGCGCGCAACCATGACCAACATGGCAGCCGAGATCGGCGGATTCACCGGCATCGTAGCGCCGGATAAAAAGGCTGTGGAGTTCCTGGTAGAGCGTCGCGGCATGAATCGAGAAAAAGCAGAAGCCATGTTGGGTGGACTCTACAGCGATTCCGAGGCTCAGTTCGCTTACGTCATCGAAATGGATGCGGCGGATATTACGCCGATGGTGGCTACGCCTGGCGATCCTGGAAACGGGAAGTTCATCCGCGAGTTGAATACTCCGGTGCCGGTTGAACTGGCTTACGGCGGTACCTGCACTGCGGGCAAGAACGAAGACATGGACATGTATGCTCTCGTGCTAGCCGACGCGCTTAAACAAGGAAAACAGGTTGCTGGATCGGTGCAGTTCTACATCCAGTTTGGTTCGCAGGAGACGCGCGATTATTGTGTTAGAAACGGCTATCTCGAAACCTTTGAAAAGGCCGGTGCGCACGTGATCGAGCCGAGTTGTGGGGCTTGCATTAATGCTGGGCCAGGCGTGTCCACACGTGCGGATCAGATCGTGATCAGCGCGCAGAACCGGAATTTCCCCGGACGCAGCGGACCGGGGCAGATGTATCTGGCGAGTCCGTTGACAGTGGCCGCCAGCGCGGTGGCGGGTTACATTGTGGAATATCAGCCCAGCGAGCAGCGCGAGTTGATGCCGGCATAGAGGCCGCTATACCCGCGCCGACATTCTTGCTAAAATAGTGAGTTCTGATCATTCCGCACATATCAGGGAGACAGGGACCTTTATGACCTACGTGATTGCTGAACCGTGCATTGGAACGAAAGACACGGCGTGTGTGGATGCTTGCCCGGTCGATTGCATTCATCCCAAGAAGGACGAGCCGGCGTTTGGGGAGGAAGAGATGCTCTATATCGATCCGGTGGAATGCATCGACTGCGGCGCTTGCGTGCCGGTATGCCCCGTGTCCGCGATCTTTGCACTCGACGATCTGCCGGAGAAGTGGAAAAGCTTCACCGAGCGCAACGCGAAGTATTTTGGCCGGTAACGTTAGATCTATCTGGTTACAATCGAGGCGTGTCTCCTGTGACGCGCCTTTTGCTTTTAAGGCCGCCGAATCAGACCTGAAGCTCCATCGCCGTCAGCTTTCCATCTCCTTACTAGTCCATTACAATCAAAGATTACCTGCTGGCCTTCCATGGCGCTGAAGGAGTCGGAAGCGATTGTCCTGCGCACCTATCCGATGCGCGAGGCCGACCTGCTGGTCACACTTTTTACGCGGCTTGAAGGCAAGGTGCGCGGCGTAGCGCGTTCGGCGAAGAAATCCAGGCGCCGGTTTGGTGGAGCGCTGGAGCCGCTTACTTACGTCCGGGTTTATTACGACGATCGCGAGCGGCAGGAGTTGGTACGGTTGGATTCCTGTGATGTTCTCGAGTCGCCACTGGCGAATCAAGTGGGGTATCCGCGAGCCGTGGCGCTGAGCCACGTGGCGGAAGTGCTGGACGAGTTGCTCCCAGACCGCGAGGCCAACGATGCGGTCTTCCGTCTGGCATTGTCAACGCTGTCGGGACTTCGCGGATCCGCTGTCTGGATGCCCATTACCTACTTTGAGCTCTGGATGACGCGGCTGATGGGCTATCTGCCGGAGTTGACGGAGTGCATCGTTTGCGGCCGCACATTGAACGGAAGCCGTGCGTTCTTTCATGTGCTGGCCGACGGACTGATGTGTGCGGACGACAAGCGGTTGGCATCGTCCGAAATCTCTGCGGAATCACGGGCTGTCGCGGCACAAATGTTCCATGCACCAGCAGAAAGTTTTCGCGGAGGTTCGTGGCCGAAAACGCGCGCGGCGGACTTACGAAAGTTTCTTCTGCATACGCTTCAGCGACATATTGAGAAGAAGCTGGTTACAGCGGGCATGCTGGAGAAGATCAGCACTTAGACGGCAGCACTCAGCAGTCAGCACTCAGCCAATCAGGCCGGTGGTGGGTGGCTGAACCGCAGCTTCAGGGCTGAATGCTGAATGCTGAGTGCCCTTTAGAACCCTTTGACTCGAGCAAAATCCAATTCGCCTACGTTTCAGGAACTCATCCTGCGGCTCCAGACCTTTTGGGCGGAACGGGGATGCGTGTTGCAACAGCCCTATGACGTCGAGGTCGGCGCGGGGACCATGGCGCCGGAAACATTTTTGCGGGTGCTGGGGCCGCAGCCGTACAGAGTGGCTTACGTCCAGCCTTCTCGGCGTCCCGCTGATGGGCGCTATGGCGAGAATCCGAACCGGCTGTACAAACATTTGCAGCTCCAGGTCGTCCTGAAGCCGCCTCCGGAAAACGTGCAGCAGCTTTATCTTGATTCGTTGGGCGCGATGGGAATTGATCTGCGCCAACACGATATCAAATTCGAAGAGGACAATTGGGAATCGCCCACGCTCGGGGCCTGGGGAATTGGCTGGCAAGTAATGCTGGACGGGTTGGAGATCACGCAGTTTACCTACTTTCAGCAATGTGGAGGCGTGGATCTGGATCCGATTTCGGCGGAGCTGACATACGGTCTGGAGCGCATTGCCGCATTCCTGCAGGATGTCGACAGTATTTACGACATTGTCTGGGCGCGTGATCCTGAGACGGATCGGATCACAAGCTACGGAGACGTTCGACTGGCGGAAGAGCTGCAATTTTCCGTGTACAACTTTGAACAAGCCGATGTGGAGAAGGCGTGGAAACATTTCGAGCTGTGTGAGGCGGAGTGTAAGGCGTTGCTCGAGGGCTATGCGCTGCTATCTAAAGCTAAAGACGCAGGGGATGGCTTGGCTCGAGACAAGAGGCGGTTTCCTTTGCTTCCGGCCTACGACCTCTGTCTAAAGTGTTCACATCTTTTCAACATTTTGGATGCTCGTGGCGCCATCTCGGTGACGGAGCGCGTGGGAGTGATCGCTCGGGTGCGGGCTTTGGCGGTAGGGATTGCGAAAGCGTACGTGGATCAGCAGCAGGGAAACACGACGGCGGACGAATCTTCGAAGGAACAGAAGGTGCTCACGGCGAAAAAAGAGACGATGTCGGTGTCATCGTGAGTAAAGTAAACAGCTAGACATGCCTGATTTTTTACTGGAAATCGGTTGCGAAGAAATTCCGGCGCGCATGATTGACGCGGCGCAGAATGAACTGGCGTCTCGCGTGGGTGAACTGTTAGCGCGTGAATCTTTGGGGCTTCCCGCCGGAGTTTCTGCGCCCCTTACTACTCCGCGGCGTCTGAGCGTGGCGTCCACTATTGCTGATCGTCAAATGGATGTCACCGAACAGGTCACCGGTCCGGCAGTAAAAATCGCATTTAAAGATGGTCAACCTACACGCGCGGCGCACGAGTTTGCCCGGAAGGCTGGGGTTGACGTATCGCAACTAGAGAAAATTGCTACGCCCAAGGGTGAGTACCTTGCTGCGAAGATCACTAAGAAGGGTCGCAGCGCGGCGGAAATCCTGGCGGAAAGTTTGCCAAAGGAAGTTTCGTCGATTCATTGGCCCAAGAACATGTATTGGCATAAGCCCATCGAACGCTTCGCGCGGCCGGTGCGGTGGCTAGTGGCAATGTTAGATTCAGAAGTTATCCCTCTTGCGTTCGCTGGAGTTCGGGCTGGCAATCGATCCCATGGGCACCGGACCCTCTCCCAGGGCGTGGTGCAGGTTCCTAAGGCCAACGCCTACGTCGAACGATTGCGGGAAGCCAAAGTTTTGGGTCGCGGCGAACGAGAGCAGCAGATCCGCAAAGCGCTTGATGCCGCTGCACGTGCCATCCCAGGCGCGCGCTGGCGGGAAGACAAGAGTCTTCTGGAGACGGTTGTTAACCTGACTGAGTTTCCGTCAGCGGTGCTAGGAAGTTTCGACCCGGAATTCCTGGAATTGCCGGAGGAAGTATTGGTCACGGTCATGCGTGACCACCAAAAGTATTTTGCGGTGGAAGATCCTAATGGCCAGTTGTCCCCCAATTTTCTGGCGGTGTTGAATACTGATGGTGATCCGAAGGGCATCATCCGGCATGGACATGAGCGTGTACTGCGGGCGCGGTTCAACGACGCGCGTTTTTTCTGGCAGACGGATCAGAAACACCCGCTGCGGGAACGCGTCCAGTTGCTGAAGCATGTCACCTTTCAAAAGAATCTCGGGACTTACTACGAAAAGACCAAACGGGTGCAGCGCCTGTGCAGTTGGTTGTCGGAACTAATTCGCCAGCGCGGGCGGCAGATTCGGCCCGGTGTTATCCATAAAGCGGCACTGCTGGCGAAGGCCGATCTGACTACTGAACTGGTAAAGGAATTTACCGAACTGCAAGGGATTGTGGGCGGATTGTACGTCAGGGTGCAGCAATTGGATCGAGACATGGCGGACAGCACGCGCCGCGCTATCGCAGACGCGATTTACGATCATTACAAACCCGAATCGATGGAAGACTCAGTCCCGCGTACACTCGAAGGGGCTGTGCTTGCTATCGCCGACAAAGCGGACAGTATCGCGGGAATGTTTGCGCTGGGATTACAACCGACCGGATCGAAAGATCCGTTCGCGCTCCGGCGGCAAGCGAATGGGATTGTGAAGACAATCGCGGAACACAAACTACCGCTGAGCCTGAGCCAGTTGTTTGCCGACGCACGCCAGGCGTACCAGAACTCAGGGGCAGAGAAGAAGTTTTCCGCCAAGGTTGATTTCGCCGGCGCGGTGCGGGATTTCTTCCACGAACGTTTGGAATTTTATCTGCGAGACGTGCTCGGCTACAAGCACGATGTGGTGAACGCGGTGCTGGCGGCCGGTTCTGATGACGTGGTGGATGCAATGGCACGGGCGCAGGCAATCACCAAAGTTCGTGCCTCGGCAGATTTTGAATCTATATCAGTTGCCTCCAAACGTATTAAGAACATTCTCCGACAAGCGAGCGACACGGGTAAACATGCGGCTGGCGCGATTGAGCCTGCTGCGCTGCAGGAACCCGCGGAAAGGGAGTTGGCCGCTCTCATTCCGCAGGTCACGAAGCGCGTGGATGAACTGCGAGTGCAACATGAATATGAAGCAGCTCTGGCAGAAATTTCCAAGCTGCGGCCGACTGTAGATTTGTTCTTCGACAAGGTGATGGTGATGGTCGACGATGATCGAATTCGCGCGAATCGGCTCGCCGTTCTGCAAACGCTGCTGGTGAATTTCTCCACCATCGCCGATTTTTCGGAGATCGTGACCGAAAGCAAGGCATAAGAGGGTGAGGTCCCGCGACCACCTTCTAGTGCAAACGTGTTTTACGTTTGCTTGGAGTTAACAGGAATTGCCGCCGGGACGCCGGCGCTACATAAAATCATAAAGGACTGAATCAATGGCGACGCAGACTCTCCCAGAAACCGAGCTCGCAACCACCAATAAGCGACCAGCTACGCAGTACGTGTACTTTTTTGGTGGCGGCAATGCTGACGGCAACGGCAAGATGAAGGACGAATTAGGTGGGAAAGGTGCGGGTCTGGCAGAGATGACCAATGCCGGCCTTCCCGTGCCTCCGGGGTTCACCATCCAGACTGAGGCTTGCCGGGAATACATGCGTGGTCAAAAAGTATCCAAGCAAGTGGATCAGCAGATGGAAGAAGCGTTGCAGCGGTTGGAAAAACTTCAAGGGCAGAAACTGGGCAAGGGCGAGAACCCGCTGCTGGTAAGCGTCCGCTCGGGCGCGAAGTTCTCCATGCCAGGAATGATGGACACAATTCTGAACCTCGGGCTCAACGATGAGAGCGTCGAAGCGCTGGCCCGTCGCAGCAAGAATCCGCGTTTTGCCTACGACTCTTACCGCCGCCTGATCCAGATGTTTGGCAACGTGGTCCTGGAAATTCCGAAGTCTGCATTCGACGAAGTATTCGACGCCAAGAAGAAGCACAAGAAAGCCAAGCTCGACACTGCTCTCGACGCCAAGGCACTGAAGGAAGTGATCGAGGAATACAAGAAGGTGGTTAAGAAACATACTAAGAGCGATTTTCCGCAGGATCCGCATGAGCAGCTGGTAATGGCTCGGGATGCGGTGTTTCGCTCCTGGCAAAACGATCGCGCCAAACATTATCGCCGGATAAACAATATTGACGACATGTTAGGGACCGCGGTCAATGTGCAGGCCATGGTGTTCGGCAACCTAGGCGACACTAGCGGCACGGGCGTGGGGTTCACGCGCAATCCTGCCACGGGCGCCAAGGAGTTTTATGGTGAATTTCTGATGAATGCGCAAGGAGAGGATGTAGTCGCGGGCATCCGCACGCCGGTGCCAATCCTGGAACTGCAGAAGATCATGCCGAACGTGTACGAGCAACTGCGTGAAATCACCACTCGGCTGGAAAAGCACTACCGCGACATGCAGGACTTCGAATTCACTATCCAAGATGGGAAGTTGTACATGCTGCAAACGCGCAATGGCAAGCGAACCGGGCCGGCAGCGGTGCGAGTCGCCATCCAGATGGTAGAGGAAGGGCTGATCAGCAAAGAAGAAGCGATTTTCCGAGTGGACCCCAATCAAGTTTATGAGTTCCTGTTGCCTCGCCTGGATGAGAAGCATGCCAAAGTGGAAGTGCTGGCCACCGGGCTGCCCGCGTCACCGGGCGCGGCAGTCGGCCAAATCGTATTCACGGCTGACGAAGCGGTAGAGAAGGCTGGACACGACCGAAAGACACCGGTCATTTTGGTGCGCGCCGAAACCACGCCCGAAGATATTCACGGTATGGAGGTGGCAATTGGAATTCTGACCTCGCGTGGCGGCATGACCAGCCACGCAGCGGTAGTCACTCGCGGTATGGGCAAATGTTGCGTGGCGGGTGCGGGCGACATTGAAGTTGTCGAAAAAGCCCGCGAGATGCGTGTCAAGGGTCAGGTATTTAAGGAAGGCGACTGGATATCGCTCGACGGCACTACTGGCCGTGTGATGAAGGGCAAACTCAACACGGTGGCAGCGAAGCCGGATGATCCTGAATTGATGAAGCTGATGAGCTGGGCGGAGCCGTTCCGCAAGTTGGGAGTCCGTGCTAACGCCGATATTCCACGTGATGCCATTCAGGCGCGTGCATTCGGCGCCGAGGGCATTGGCCTATGCCGGACCGAGCATATGTTCTTCGGCGAAGACCGGATCAAACACATGCGGGCGATGATTCTGGCAGGCAACGAGAAAGATCGCCGCGCGGCACTCAAGAAGTTACTGCCCATGCAGCGTTCGGATTTTATCGGCGTTTTCCGGGCGATGGATGGATTCCCGGTAACCATCCGTACGCTCGATCCGCCATTGCATGAATTTTTGCCGCGCCGCGAAGACTTAATGGTCGAGGTCGCTGTGCTGGAAGCAACCAAGCCGCGCTCACCCAAATTGAAAGAGCTAAAAGCGCTCCTGCGGCGGGTGGAAGAGTTGCACGAATTTAATCCTATGCTCGGGCATCGTGGCTGCCGCCTGGGGATCACATATCCCGAGATCACTGAAATGCAAGCGCGCGCCATCTTCGAGGCGGCCGTCACAGTTGCCAAAGAAGGAGTGAAAGTTTTTCCCGAAGTGATGATCCCATTGACGGCAACGTTGAAAGAGATGGCGAATCAAGGCGCGATTGTGCGGCGAGTTGCCGAGGAAGTCTTCAAGGAAAAAGAGACCAAGGTGGATTATCTGGTGGGCACTATGATCGAGTTGCCTCGGGCGGCGTTGGTGGCCGATGAGATCGCCAAAGAAGCAGAATTCTTTTCTTTCGGAACCAATGACCTGACTCAGACAACATTCGGCTTTTCCCGCGATGACATCAACAAGGTGCTACCCACCTACCTCGAGGAAGGGATTCTGAAGCAAGATCCCTTTGCCGCGCTCGACCGCGAGGGCGTGGGTCAGCTAATCCGCATCGCTACTGAACGGGGACGCAAGACGCGTCCTGGTCTGAAGGTGGGAATCTGCGGGGAGCACGGAGGAGAACCGTCGTCAGTGGAGTTCTGTCATCATGTAGGCCTGAACTATGTTTCCTGCTCGCCATTCCGTGTGCTGACAGCACGATTGGCGGCGGCACAGGCCGCGGCCAGCGACAAGCTAAAGGTGGAGGGAGGAAGGACAAAGTAACTCAACGGCGGAGTAGGGAAAAAGTCGCGAGCAGTTACTGCACTTTTTGTAGTCTCATTATCAGCTTTTGCGCCAGATTCTCTTCCGACTCGGACCAGAGCAGGCGACTTCTAGCGCCGGAATTCTTCTCTACCTTGGTGGTGAATTCGACTAACTGTTGAACATTGGCCCGAACTTTGGCTTCGGCGGCACTGGTGAGTTGTATTCCCTCGTGAAGAAACGGGGAGTCGAGTCCGAAGTCCACTTGGATGTGTCCCTCTTGATCAGAGGCTCGGTCGTCAAATTCCTCGCCATGAATCAGGAATTTTACTTGCGAGGGTTGCTGCACCCATTCTTTCGAGTCAGAAAGCGTCCACAGGTCCCAGTGGGTCTCGAAGAGATAAGCGTAATCGTCGTGGAGCAGGTCAGACGCGATCTGCACCGCTTCCTCTGGATCAATTCCGGGACGAAATCGCCGTTCGAGGATGGTAGGTTCGTTCCAGGAAACGGGATGCAGCGCCAAATCGCTAATCCCCGGCTGCAGTGCTGAGAATTGAAATTGCTGCATGACGGAAAGCGCGTAGGCCATCATGCGAGGCCCACGGAAATCATCGAACCAGAGACTCAGATAAAGACAATCGGACATAGAAATTGCGAGCTCTATTGCGGGCTCGCGAGAAATACAATTCTGATTTTAGATGCTCGGGCGCTGAATTCGGAGCGAAAATCATTAACAGAGCAGAAGCAGAAAAGAATGCGAGCGCATGAATCTCCTGATTTTTGACACTGCGGTGAGGCGCTGCTACCATCGATAACTTAGCCGCAGGCTCCCGCCTCGTGTCGTCGTCCCCGTCGTCTAGCCTGGCCTAGGACATCGCCCTTTCACGGCGGTAACACGGGTTCAAATCCCGTCGGGG
>Ga0066704_10000018_pt1 | contig 32130 bp, 46 predicted proteins | sample GraSoiAngelo_153_FD_66458 | JGI IMG/M metagenome (GOLD analysis project Ga0066704, IMG submission 66458) | Grasslands soil microbial communities from the Angelo Coastal Reserve, California, USA - 14_1009_12_40cm | ecosystem: Environmental > Terrestrial > Soil > Grasslands | place: USA... | reverse complement strand
CCACCACAATTTCAAATGTCAATAATCCAACTGGATGTCTCTGGGCAACTAATGGAGAACCAGGATTTCATTATCTATTAGCTACATATACGGCTGGTACAGGAACAGCTACCTGGAATATTACTTTTACTGATCCTGGTGGGGCACCTTTTCAAACGTTAAAAGTAGGGGATATTCTTTGGTTCAACGAATGGGCTGGATCTACAGATGTAAATGGTGTAAGCGGAACGGTCTCAGCGATTGTTAATGCAGCTCTTGGTCAATATCAAGTTACTTTTGCTTCAGCTAAAAATGTTGCCGTAACACTGACAGGCATTGTGCAAATGATGACCAATTTTCTTCCTAATCAAGATGGTATTCGTTGGTACGATGGAGATCCTAATCTTAGCGCTCCTCCTAATAATCTTGGATGGGTTAATTTTGCTCCTCCTTTAAGTGCTTATGATCCCGTTACTAATCCTCATCCTACTTATCTTGTGGGAGCTAAACTTGTTCTGCCATTTAAAAACCGTTTACTTTTCTTTGCTGTTTATCTAAGAACAAGTGCAGCCTCTCCTGGAGTTCAATTCTTTCCAAATAGAGTAGTCTATAGCCAAGTCGGAACGCCTTTCTACACTAATCCTCTACCTTTCGACATAGCTACATCTACTCCCGATGTAACAGCTTGGTATCAAAATGTCGCTGGTAAAGGTGGCTTTATTGCTGCTCCCATTGATGATCAACTCATTGTCGTCATGGAAAATGAAGACATTCTAATCACAATATTTGAGAGCCAACCTTTAAAACTGATCTATACTTCAGATGATACTCTTCCATTCATCTTCCAAACCGTCAGCGCCGAACTCGGATCTCTAAGTACTTTTTCAGCTGTTAAACTTGATACTGGAGTATTATCAGTAGGAAGCTATGGCATCACGATGTGCACATCGACAAGTGTACAAAGAATTGATCTACAGATCCCTGACCAAGTTTTTGACTTTGGAATTGCTAATAATAATCCCCAAAGAGTGGCTGCTGTAAGAGATTACCAAAAAGAATTTGTCTACTTTACTTATGCTCCTGGCATTGTTCAGAATAAGACTTTCCCTTCTCAAACTCTTCTCTATAATTACAGGGAAAATAACTGGGCTATTTTCAAAGAAAATTACACAACTTATGGAACATTTCGAAGAACCACTAATAGAACTTGGTCGAACATTGGCCAATATTACCCTACGTGGGAAGAATGGACAGACTTTTGGGATTTTGGAGCCAACGAAGCATTCTTTCCAGTAATCGTAGGAGGCAATCAGCATGGATTTATCATGCAGAAGGGACTTTCAGTATTTGAAGGTCCTTCAGAAATCATCCAATCCATTAGCGGAAACATCGTAACATCTCCAAGTCATGGGCTGAATACCGGAGACTTTATTGAAATCTCAGGAATGATAGGCAGTACGAATCTTAATGGAACCATCCAACAAATCGTGGTTTTGACTGAGAACACTTTTTCTATAAATGAAGCCGCTGTGGGAACTTATCTCGGTGGCGGAGTATTCGCACGATTAAGCAGACCGATTATTCAAACTAAGCAATTTCCTTTGTATTGGGATGCAGCAAGGGGGGCCAGGATAGGAACTTCGAGATTTCTTCTAGATACGACTGCAACAGGAGCAATCACTGTTAACATCTTCTCAAGTCAAAATGCGAATACTCCATCAAATGATCCTTTAATTAGCCCATATATTCCCTTTACTACTACTGTTTTAACCTGTGCTGAACCAAGTCTCTATTCTAGCGCTACACCTCCATGGGAATCTCAGCAAGCACAGATATGGCATAGATTAAACACAAGCATCAACGGGGACACAGTTCAGCTAGGATTTACTCTCAGTGATCTTCAAATGAGAAATGAAGATATAAACCAACAAGATATAATCTTACACGCCATCGTTATGGATTTATATCCAGGACCGGCGTTGGGATTATGAGTACAAATACAAGTCAGTTTCAATCACCATATCTACTTGCTACTAGAAAGTTTCCGACTGATCCAGTTGAATTAGAACCAGTCTTATCTAAGTCCTATATTGATACAGCTAATGTAGTAAATGTCAAAACTACAGGAATTTATGAGAAACTTCAGGTAGCGATAGCAGACAAATATTATAATAATGGGAGCAATCCCGATTTTAATGTTAAAAGACAAGCATATCGCCAAGTTTATACTTTGGCAGCTCTTCCCAATACAGGTACAACAACAATTCCAGTAAACTTTGTGATAACCGCAAACACTCAATTTGTAAACATATACGGCACTGTTGAGTCTTCTACTATTTCTGTAGCTTTTACCCCGTGGAATATGACAAGGACAGATGATGCTCCATATCTAAGGGTCAATAGAACAACTAATAATATAGAAGTTGTTACTAATTCTGGAAATTGGACAGGATTTAGTGCTATGATAGTATTAGAATATATTTTAGGTTAAAGGATTAAAAATGACAATGTCTGCTCCCACCGGTTTAAGTGCACCCAGAGCGAATATTACTGGATACAAAACAAGAAATGTTCCGAACTATACACCTCAACAGATGCAATTGTTTTCGCAATTACTTGGAGGTACCCAGGGTGAAGGATTGTCCAAAGGGCTGCAAAGTCTTCAAGGATTGGCTGGAGGAGATGAAGAAGCTTTCGGACAGTTAGAAGCGCCAGCATATTCAGCTTTTCAAAAAACTCTGGGACAACTCGGATCTAGATTCTCGGGTCTAGGTGCTCTTGATTCTTCAGCCTTCCAAAATGCTACATCAGGTGCTGCTAGAGAACTTTCTGAGAATCTTGGATCTCAACGCATGGGTATTCAACAAAATGCTTTAGACAGGCTGCTAGGACTTTCTAATACATTGCTCGGGCAAAAACCTTTTGAAACATTTTTGCAAAAGAAGTCCGGGTTTGGAGACATTCTTAAGCATGCTTTGCCAGGCATTTTATCTCTTCTAGGAGGCTAACATGGTACAAATTATAGAACCTAACGATGCTCTCTCTCAATTGGGACAAGGATTATCGACACTCCCAGATGCTTTAGAACAACTCATGCAAAGACATCGCGAAAAAAAAGGAAGACTTGCGGAAAGTGAAGCATTAGCTAGAGAAGGTTTTAACATTCCTGGGGAAGTTAAGAATCCTAGGATTAGAGAAGCCCTATTATCTGGACAGCAAGCAGAAAAAACTAAAGCTAGTGAATTTGAAGCTGATTCAGGAAATTACGATACCATCAAAGATGCCTTTGGAGAAAAATTCGCTGATGTTTGGAAAGCTTCTCCTACAGGAGCTCGAACAGAACTTCTCAGAGCTGGAATAGATGCAAACCTTAGAGGATTAGATATAAAACAGATATTCGGTGAAGCTCAAGAAGAAATGGGGACTAAACCTAAAGCTATAAGAGAAAAAATAGAATTTCCTGAATATAAACTCAATACCGAAGGTAGGACACCGAAGGAAACGATTGCTTATCAGAAAGAACTTCGTGGATTCAATGAACCTGTATTTCGTGAAAGCGTTACAAAAAAGAAATCTCTGGAGAAACAAGGTCAATCATTTGAAGACCTTAAGAAATTAAGCCCTAAAATTCCTCAAGGTTTCTCGAGGTTCTTCTATGATAAAGGGGGCAACATCCGGCCTCTAGCTCAAACTCTGAAGCTCGTACCAAAAGAAGCAGAAGAATATGTGAAAATCATTAATGATTTCACTACCCAAGCTAAAGATAGCTATGGTTCTAGAGTTACTAACTTCGATTTGCAGCAATTTATGAAAAGGCTTCCCACTCTTGCTAACTCAGAAGAAGGAAGAGAACTTATAATCGACAGGATGAGAGTTCAAGTAGAAGCAGATAAGGCTTATTATGATGCTCTCCAGAAAGTTTATAAGCATTATGGTCAGGGGAAAATCACTCCCGAAGATGCTGAAGATTTAGCTCAACAAATATCGGATTCTCAGATAGAAGAACTTCGAAACAGAGCTGCAGAAATTGATGAAGAAATGAATCAACTTGCAGGAGAAGGAAGCCGGAAAAATAGAGAACAAACTCCTCCCGAAGGAACGGTTCTTTTATTAGATCCAAATGGGAATCCTTTGCACGTTCCTCAGGAAGATGTACAAAGATTGCTAAGTTTAGGAGCTCGATTGCCTTAATGTCTAACGATCCATTTGCTGCATATAGGCCTAAAAACAACAATTTCAATGAAGAAGCGCAAGAAGATATCTTTGCTGCTTACAGGCCAAAACAAGTTATTGAAAATGAAGAACCTGAAGAAGGGTTTTTAAAAAGAGGTTTGCGCACAGCCGGACGGTCAGCAGCAAGGGCAACTGAAACAGTTTTAGGAGCACCAAGGGCTATTGGACAATTTCTCGAGAGCATAGTGCCGGAAAAAGCTTTAAAAGCCGGTGCTGAAAAAATAGGAATTAGAGAACCTGTTGAAAAAGCACTGGAATTGACAAAAAAAGCTGCACCTTACAAATTATTTCCTAAATCTGAAGACATCAGGGAAAATGTAACAAAGTTTATATTCGGAGAAAAACTGGAGCCAAAAAATGAATGGGAAAGGAAATCTGATGATCTGGTTTCTGATTTTGCTGCTCTGGCTCTTCCTTTACCAGGTAGCCAACTGAAAGTTATTAAGCCAGCATTACTGGCATTAGGTGGGAATCTAGCCTCTGAATTATCAGAGCATATGGGAGGAAGCAAGAATCAACAGACTTTAGCCAAACTTGGCACGATTCTTGCTGGTTCAATGATAAATCCTAAAGCTGCCGTTAATCTTAAAGATCAACTCTTTCAAAAAGAATCATCTGCATTACCTTCGAATGCATCAGTGGACAATTCTAGATTGAGAAATTCTGTAACTGAATTGAAGAACAAAATCAAAAAGGGAGGGGTTTCAGATGCTGATAAACCTGCTCTCAAAGAAATCTCCAAGATCGAAAAACTCTTGAATGGTCCACAAACAGAAATTGATGTGCTTAAGGAGATTAAGAAGAAGATCAATGTTGCCAGAGGTTCGATCTATAAGCAACTTGAAGGAAATAAACCTGGGATCAGGACAGCTAAAGCTAGATTAGATCAGGTAGCTAAAGCCGTCGATGGATCATTAAAAGAATATGGGAAACAGAATCCTGAGTGGATGACTTACTACAAACAAGCTAATGAAGTTCATGGCGCAATTGAGCAAAGCAAAAGAGCGCGTACAGAAATCGGAAAAATTCTTAAAAAGTACGGTCCCCATTCTATATTGCCGTTATTTGGAGTAGGACACGTTGCAGGAGCAATTCCGACTGCTACAGGATTGGCTTCAACGGGATTAGTGGGAACTGGAGTTGTTGGAGCTGGAGAAATTGCTGCCAAAGCTTTAAAAAGTCCAACACTTAGAAAACTGTATCTTGATCTAATAAAATCTGGGCTTAAAGAAGATGTTGTGGCGATTAGGGAAAATGCCAAGAAATTAGAGAAAGAACTGGAAAAAGAAAATCAGTAAGGCTCTTCATCTCTTTCAACTTCTTCTCTAATTTCATCTCTATTCAGCCACCAAAAACCAGCCATACAAACTAAAAATAAATAAAATAAACCCATTTCCTACTCCCTTTCCGTTACTATTCTTCTTGATTCCCAACGACTCTTTTCTTCAATTGCACAAAGGCGTCCATGAAAATCTTTTATCTCTTCTCTAATAGCGATAAGATTAGCATTTACTGATTCCTCAAGATGTCTGTAATCCGCTCTAGATTCAGCACGACTCCATAAAAACAAAGGAATAATAAAAGCTGCATTTCCTAGTACTAAACCTAAAATCGTTCCCATTTCCATAAAAACCTCCATCGATTAAAAAAAATTCTCTTCTGAATCATCTTTGTCACACCAATAGATCACCAATTGTAAAAGAGCGACAAATCCTATCAACAAAAATACAAGACTCATCTTCTATTCCTTCTTCTCATTATCTTTTTTTTGTCCTTCTAAAACTCTTTGCATCAGTTGTATGTACCTTTCTTCCAAAGTACATAACCTGCCATGAAAGTCTTTCATCTCATTAAAAGTTTGCTTATGCATCCACCATAATGAACCAACAGTTGCACCAGCAATAGTCATAACTTGTAGCCAATCCATAAAAACCTCCAACGATTTCACAAAAGATGATAACATGAGTTATATTAATTAACTATGCTTATTATGAAGCAGATAAGTAAAAAGTCCATGTTTAAAAAGAAGGGATCTAAGGAAACCGGACATTGGGAAGGTAAGTACTGGTGCAATTGCAAAGAGCGAAATTATAGGTATTGGTTAGCAAAAAAAAGGTATGCCAATATATTGGATGATTTTGATGAGGTTATGAAAGACGTTGCAACTGAAGAATTGGAAAAGCTACCAAAAGATGGTTCAATACAGGTAGATCATTATGTTTATGGTAATCCAAAAAGAAATGAAACTATATAAAAATTCAGTGCCTCCACAGTAGTGTGTGAGGGCGTTTTGAATTTGAATAGTTTTGTATTTTCATAAGTCGTGTAAATTCAATGGGATAAGTATATCGTCATCACAACATAAAGAAGATTATCAGACGTTCACCGAAAAAGTTTACTTGGATTAAAACAATCTTTGTGTCATCATCTTTAATTAATATTCCAATAAGGAAAATGAAAATGATCTTTATATTTAAAATAAAAAATTGTTAGTCACATTAATTAAGGTACTAATTTATGTCCTCATCAAGTATTTCAGAAAGAAATAACTGCCGCGAATTTTGCACAAAGCATGACTCGTTTACCAATGATTTCATGTTAATTGTCTCGGTGATATGTACTATAGTCAGTACGATCTTAGTGATAAGAACGCCTGGAATTCTTTTGGATCCAACAGTGGACTGGACAAAATGGGCGATTTTTTGTCCTTTAGTCGGAGGTACTACAGGCCTTACATATGAATCATTATCCAGAATATGTAAAATGTTTAGGATTGCCATCGAGGTTCATGAAGAATCTAAATTAGTAGATGTAAACATATAAATATAAATTATGAAAAATCCTTGGATTAGCATTAAAGATAGGTTTCCCGATCAAGATGGAGTTTATGATGTGAAACATACCCGGGATGGAAATCCACTTGAATTTGGCCATTCATATTTCTTTGAGAATGCATTTCAAGAGAGTGATCACATGAAAGAATTATTCGGAGAGATCAGTCATTGGAGGGTAAAAGAAGAATGAAAAACAAAACTGACCTTATTAATTTTATGAATAAGTTAGATTTTGGCATTGCGGATATAAAATATGAGAATGGCCAAGAATACTATGCTCATAAAATGCAAGACTCAGACAAACTATATTGGTTTCCCATACAATCTGGCGGTTCCGGATTTGTACAGCTGTTCCAAGGAACAATTAAGAATGCTTTGCAGGAGAATAAAGATACTAATACCGAAAAAGAAAAAATAGCAAACATTGAGCCTTTGGATCAGTAAGCAAATTAAGAAGTTTCAGGTAGAGTTTCAGGTACTGGAAGAATGGGATGTGGAATCCAATCGGCAGGCCAAGGAAGAGGTATCCAAGAATTTTCACACCGTACATTTTCTATTTCACTACTATGAATATATTCTGCATAAGCACAAGTGATTATTCCTATAATGTAGACAGCTGATCGGATTCTAAAAATTATATTATTATGAGGCTGACTCATTTTCTAGTCCTTTTCTATTGTTGAGATCTGATTCTAAATATTTTCTAAGTTGCTTTCAACCAAAACAATAATTTTAATTTATCGTTAGCAATTTATCTTTGCTCCCAATATGGTGAAGTAAACTTGGGGAGACAAAGATATGGATGAAGAATGGGTTGACGTAAAAATTAAATTGCCCGAAATTGGTCAACGAGTAAGAGCTCTAGTAGTAAAAGAGCTCATTTATGCTGGCGAACATGAGTGGACTTATGATTCAAAAGGCGAGCATGGAATATATTCTTGGTCTGCAAAAGTAAGGGAAGAAGATGAATTTGACAGAGTGCGAAGATAATCTATATATAAATGGAAAAAGCATTGGAAAAGTTAAAGAAGTATTAGAAAGGCTACTGAATTCTCGCAAAGAATATGAAAAATACGGAGATGCATTCATTCAGAAAGTCTATGACACGGCTAATATTTCTGCCAACCATTCGAGTTGGTATAACCGGGATATGCCATTGGATTCTGCTGATAAGCCTTTTGCTGACTAGCTTGATGAGATTCCTTATAGCTAGTTTCTTTAAGAGAAGTTTTATTCCCAAAATGGGAATATATTACGTATCTCATGGCATCTACCGCATGGTCTCTTTGTTTGACAGGCTTGTCTTCTCCGCGTCGTACCGCATTGTCATCCCAAACATAACCCTCGATTTCTTTGATTAGATTAACGCAGTTCTTACAGACAACAAGATTTCCTTGTGAAAGAAGAGTAGAGACACATCTAATTCCATCGATCACGTCATTATTTGCTTGCTTGACTGGGAATTTCCCTCTACGCAGTTCTGTTTGGAAGCTCGCAGCTGAGGGATCTAAATAGAGCAATCTTATAGGATAACCACCGAATTCTCTTTGAAGATCAAGGGCATATTCAGCATCAGTTTTCTGATAACCCATTGATTTGGAATCCCAATAGTATTCTTTTTCTACCCAAAGAGTTGGTTTATGATCATCGTTATAACCAACCAGGACTGCAGCAAATGCATTCGATGTCCCGTAATCAACACCGAGAAAATAATGTTTAGCATAGGTTGGAGGATTATTTACAACATGGAGAGAAGTATCGAAGAAGTCATAAATAGCGCCTTCTGCTAAGACCCAATCTCCAAGAATGAACCGCTTATGCCAAAGTCCCTGATATTCCTTTTTGAGAGAGTTTTTGAAATTCTCAGTAAGCGTAGGATTATCATCGAGATTGAACTTAAAATGTTTTAAGGCTCTTGGATCGTCTTCAAATTTATCGAGAAAATCTGTCTTAAGCCAATGCATCGGACTATCTGGGTTAGTTCCGCCAAATAACTTCGCTCCTTCGATTGACAAACGTGAAAGCAACATACGGAAGAAAGATTCCGGTAAGATGGTAATTTCGTCCACGAGTGCTCCCGCAAATGTCGCTCCCCGAATCTTTCCCTCGGCTCGCTCGTCATTTGCACCGACAACATACACCTTCTTGCCAAATAGTGTGAATTCTCCCATCCCACGGTTATATCTAATGAGACCACCTGTAAACTCCTGCATTGGTTCTATAATGTTCATTAAAACGGTTCTTTCTGACTTACCCGTAATAAGATATCTCCCATCGGGCCCAGAACGAAACAGCTCTTTCATGAATCTATGGATAGTGACGTGGGACTTGCCCGACCTTACTGCTCCTACAGCAATATTTAACCTTGCATCCGAATCGTTAAAAAACTCAAGTTGTTTTTTCGAGAAGTCTTTAATCATTAGAGAAAGAACCCAGCAAAGCCAATGTTACAAGTATTACAATAAAAACGATCCCCATCTTCCATTCTTCCATCAATCATCATCTTCTTCTTCAGAACTCTCGACTTTATGCTTTAATTTATCCATATGATCAAGAAATCTACCATAATCGTTGCCAAGAAGCTCATAGCGAGAATCTTCGACCTCTTTGCTCCTCCACTTATGACAACATCCCAAAAAGAATTGAGCGAATCTTGCATTTAAGGCTCCTGTAAGTGCTTGTCTACAGACAATATGTTCTTGCCAAGATTTTGCGTATTCGTACGCATCTTTGAAGTTTTCATTCTGCTCGCAATATCTTTTAAAGTATTTAACATTAAAATCATTATCAAAGCACCAATCTCTCAGCATTCCGAATTTCTTGTTTTTGGCATGGAATCTCACCCATTCCCGCAGATTTTCAGCAAGATCGTCCAGAACTTCTTGTGTAAATTCTCTAGGACGACCACCAGCATGTTTTTGTTTTTCCATATGTTTCTCTCAAAATAGGTTTTAAATTATTTATTTACCAGCTGCCCTATTTCTTGAAAAGCAAATACATTAACTGTTGAATGCTTTGCCATTGATGAAACTTAGAGTACACGCCTTCCCAATACTGATGATTCATTTCTTCTTCTTTTTCATCTTCATTTCTTTATCACATTTCTCGATCTTTTTATCACGAGGAATGTCTTTCTTTACGAGATCGTCCATCATGACCTCAATCTTTTTTTTATCTTTCTTGATAATTTTATCCATCACTTTTGTCCTTTTAAATTGTCTATTTCTTTATCTATTTCATTCTCAATAAACGATATAGCTCTTTCCATATCGTCTAAATTCTTATCAAGAGCATCGAATATATCTCTGATGCTGTCACAGTACTGAGCTGCCTTACCTAACATGTAGGCTACATCCGACTTGCAAACCGGTTTTTTCATATAATGCCTTATAATTAAACATTTTAGAATTCATGTCTTTAATTTCCATCCAAGTCAGGATTAGAAAGACAACAATCACTGATCTCAAAATCATATAGCCTCCATTTCTTCCAATATTCCTTCAACACATTGTTGAAGTTGAAAGATTTGATAAGATAAATCACACTGCAATTCGAAAGTAGTTCTCTCAACGGCATAATGCTGGAAAAATAAAGAGAACTGATCAGCGATTTCTAAGTCCTTTCGACTTGGATTCTTGCTTTGCCATTCCGGGAATTCCTCTATAAAATTAATCGACTCATATGAATCGTTAAAATTAATCATCTTCTCTCTAATTTTTATAACCATTATTTTTTGCCTTTTTTAGGTATTTTAGCTCCTGATTTCCTAGCTTCTGACAATGCAATTGCAATCGCTTGTTTTGGGTTCTTTACTTCAGGTCCTTTTTTAGAACCGGAATGCAATTCTCCTTCTTTGAATTCATGCATCACTTTCTCTACTTTCTTTTTTCCTTTACTCTCTTTCATTCTCGTTTCCTCTTTTTCAAATGGTGTATAAACTACAATTGCCGTAATCGAACCTTCAGGACCCAAAGACGGTATAATGTGCATTCCTAAAAGCTCTCCTTCTTGTTCTCTAAAGAAGCAATTAATCGAACGCACTAACTCAAAATAAAACTTCTCTCTAAACTCTATGACTCTTTGTTTCAACAATAACCCCCTTTTAACCTTAAGGCCTGTCTTTTAATCTCTTGCGTATGAGAAATAAAATCGGTTAGATTGTTTGTTCCATAATGTTTCTCCTCAACCATATGGGAGAAAATATCTAATTGGGATTGTAATATTTCTTCTAGATCCACTACCAAATCTGCATCTGGCAATAACTCTAAGAGATCACATGCAGCCGAAGACGCCATATATACTGCCAAAAAATGAGATTCCACCGTTTTCATAACATAATTCCTTGAAGCATACATACGAGCCAAAAAAACCAAACGGTTAATACAAGACTTACAGTCATAATTGCAGCTAACTCTTTTTTTGACATAAATTTAAATATTAAATTTTCCCTCTTCAATTGCCTTGATAACCTCTTGTTCATCAGAATCCTGTATTTTAATATTTTGTATCTTCTTGAGATCGCTTGCGTATTTGCCAGCAAACTGTGTAAGTAAGTTAGCTAGCGTTTTAAAATTATCTTTTTTATCTCTGTCGTCAAACAATGAAGATTCTCCTCGCAAATCATAGAGTGCAGGGCAATTCTCTAGGAATTTATATAAGTCTTCTTGGAATGCTTGAAGCTTTTCTGGATCAAAAACCAAAAATACAGCTTCAACATTCGGATCTAATTTCAAACCTTCTTTAACCATAATTTCTATTTCCGTTCTAGGATTTTCTGAATATAACTTTTTTGAGTGGCAAATTGATATCTGGCTATCGTCTTGCCAAAATATCCCTTTTCCACAATCCGAATATAACTTTTCAAGGTTATCCAAATCCGGTTTACTATTATGCGATTGAAAACCCCATAATTTAGCGTTCTTTTTGCTTGTAGCTTCACTTTTATTGGTAGGGAATAGGAACGTATACCCCACCTCAAAAGATTGAGCCTTGGTCAAATTAGATGCCTCCTTGACGATTTCAGCATTTTCACTCTCCCAAGCCCCATTCCAAGCCTCTAGCATTCTCTTTCGAACGTCTTCCATTTGATCTTTGATCTGAGGATCGTAGACAATTGGACGACCACCACGGCAGCCACACTTATGTCTGCTTTTCGGCAATGGAGCTCCTTCAATTGTTATTTTCATTCTGTCCTTTCGTCTTCTTCTCGGTTTGGCTCCTCTTTGCTTTCTGCAATCACCAAATGCTCTTTGATGTTAACTACACAATTGTCCAAAATCGGAAGCCTGTGATCTTTCGAAATGTTCATCAGGCAATTAACTATGTTGCTGACTGATAGATTGAACATCACCTCGAACATTACTCGCTTCACTTCGTGAACCGGTGCGTCTTCGGGAAAATCATGCTTAATGTCATTTCTGAAAGAATCCATTAAGGCATGAAAAGGCACCATAAATTTATCAAAATAAAAGTTACATTTATTTGCAAACTCTTCAACCTCTTTGGTTTCTCTGTAATCAATTTCCATATCTCTGCTCCTTTTTAAATAATATTTACGTCCATAGAATGAACTTCTGTGTTTCCATGACTAAGCCAGGAAGTAAAAGCCGACCAATCCATCTCACAGCAACAGAAGGCTATACTTTCAAAAGGCTCATCTATCGGGCTCCTAGTATCCACCGAAAATTCTATCTTGTGGTTCAACTCCATTCTGTTTCTCGACATAGGTGGACTCTTAACACATTTTATTTCTAAAATCCTGGATATAGGGATCAATCTCTCTGAGTTGTATTGGCAAAGTTTTATGAATTGCATGGTTCTCCCTCCTTTCTATTTCTGGGATAATATTTTTCGGCTTTGGCCTTCATCACAGAAAATGGAATGCCAAAGTAATTGGCAATCTTTTCTATGAATCTGTCCTCAATGATGTAGGTTCCTGACCCATTTTCGATATAGTAAAGCTTGATGTAGCACATCTTTAAGTCTTGGGACATAACTTTGCGAGTCACCCCAAGCGCCAACCTAAGTTCTCTGACGAAATTCGGAAAGTTAAACGTATGATTCAACTTCTTTAATGTTTCTATCTTTTCTTTTGAACTTTCTAGTTTATTCATAAGTTACTCCTATTACATAATTAAGTTCACAAATCTATTCATTTATTTTAATATATTTGTTTATATAAAACAGAGAAGAAACATAAGGCATTTCATGAGTACAGTCTCTGACAGGAATACCCTCCAGCCACGCTTCAAATGCAACGCAAAAATCTGAATTGCAGGTCACTACGAAAACTTCTTCGTCAGTTAGGTAGATTTTATATTCAAACAAATCATCCTCCAGAACCCATTTCCTTAGCTCTAGCACTGAGGTAAGCGGTATGAATCTCAGAACGTCATTTTTTTCATCTAGGTACTTTATAAATTTCATAATCCATCCGTTGGTAAATTTCTTTTTCTAACTTCTTTTAAAACATTCGGCGTAAAATCTTTGCTTCCAAACTCCAAGTGTGTAGGGATAGCATTGGTACCATTATCAAATTCAATGTAGTTATAACCTACTGTTATGCCTTTTATATTAGAGAACTTACGCAAAACTTTCTCTGCTAATTTTTCATCATTTTCGGGAGAATTTACTTTAATAATCGACTTAGTATTCATCTCCACCGAAAGCTTATCGTATTTCTCCCTGAGCTTTTCGGGAGACTGAACCCAAGTAAACCAGGTATACCCCGTAACTGTGGTCTTGTGAAGATGGACCATGTGTTTGATCACTGCAGTAATCCCCTCTTCGGTTCGCCCATCGATACGCATCATCTTGTCAAACTCCTTAGCCCACTTGTCAAAGTTTGGAAGTTTCTGGGTTGGATTGATATTCTGAAGTGTATTGAAAAAAAGGTGCGCGAGTCGGCCCGACGCAGGAGGGTCCGACATAAGTTCTTTCTTCATTTGTTTATTCTTATCTATTGTTACTTCTTTAGCGTCCTCATTTTCGGGACGCCGAAGTTCGGGATCCCGAAAACCGGGATGTCGGAAAGATTTTTTGAACTGCTGATATTCAGAGAGATAGTATTTAACAAAACTTCTAAGATTACCAGTTTTACCCACTTCTCTTCGGACATACCCAGCTTCAATAGCCTCGTTCATTAATTCATAAACTTTGTGCTTACCACACTGATCCTTAAACTCTTTAACCAAATGAGTCATTTTGATTTTCCATTTATCGGACATGCTCAGGAGGTAAATAATAAGCATCCTGCATTCCAAACTGATTGTCTTATTTCTTATGAGATCCCTACTAATTTGGGCAAAAGGATTTTCTCCATCATGCGGGCATCTTTCAATTGTTGCTTGCGCAAAATCATCTGATTTACTACGATCTAGGCCATCTAGGTCATCTAGTTCGCAGTGTGTAGTTGTTGGGGGAGTTGATGATCCCCCAACTTTTCTTTCTTCATTTTTCATATTTCAATAATCCTATTTTCAATAATTCGTTAAGAAATTTGTAAATCTTGTTTTTCAAATAATGTTTCCGACATCCCGGCTAACTTATTCAATTGTAGGAACGGGAAATTTTTCATTTTTTGTTTTTTTTCTTCCATTTAAATTTCTGGATTCATATTCTCTTTTGTAGATACGGTTACAACATAGCCGCCTCTACGTAAAGAAAAAGTCGGTAATCATTATTTCCTAATAATGAGGCCCTTTATGCTGAAAGGCATAAAGGGTTTTTTTATTTTCAGTCTTAGTTTTTTTCTGTTTAATTAAATTCATTCGAGCCTTATAATTTCAAACGTTTAGTCTCTGCTTATGACTTAGACTGAACAAACAAAAATGGGGGGGTTGCATACCTCATTTTCAAATACACGGCTCTTTTGATGAAGATGCCGTGGTCAACAAAGGGGTTTTATAAAAAATCCCTTTCAAAACGTTATTGGTTTTGGATTGAGCGGTGTGGAAGCTGGAGCTCAATCAGTTTTTTAGTGTACCTCAGACCGAAGTGGATGGCTCCGCTTCGGTCGTTTTTTTTGATAAATTATCTTTTTGGATGCTTTCTGCACAAGACAAAAAAAATTACTTATTGTCTTCTTTATTAGGATTTAACAGTTCTGCAACTGTGACTTCTCCCTCGGTAACCATTTCAATAACTTTTGCTAAAACAAGGCTAGGAATTTTCCCACCAGTCCCTACTCTGTTTAGATGATTTCTTGAACATCCAACTTTTTTACACAATTCATCATAGGTCGTTCTTTTTCTGAAAACGTATTCTCTTAAATCCATAATTTTCACCTCCGCGTACAGACATGTTATACGCTTATTGGTTTTTGGGCAATCATGCAGTTATTGTTGTGTTTAATTCATCCATTTGGTACATTTGATAGCAAGACAGAAAGTCTCCTCGCAATTGCTGACTAAGCATCGAGTTGTAGCTTCTGAAGAACCAAATAATTAAGGCGATAAATGTATAAGACAATAGGTGAATTCGAAAAGAAAGTGATCAAGCTAATAGAAGAATATTCTGAGCAAATTCCTTCAGATTCAATGGGTAGCATCCTTATTTATAAGGGAACCATTGAGATGTTGAAGCACAAAGATAATAAAATTGCATGTGTAAATCCGATTATTTCGGCGGTGATGTTAGGGATATCTTTAAGCATCCCCGAGTAAAGATTGTAGAAAACAAAACTAAAAAACATTAGTTTAAAAAATAAGTACACTACCAGGAGCCAAAAATGTATATGTATTTAGAAGAACCATATTCAGAAAAAGAGTGTTTTGACTGTGGAGATAAAGAGAAAAAGATTAAGGAGATCAAGTACTGGTTACAGTACCTGTTGGAGCAATGCTATTCCACAGATAAATTCAGTATTGATAACTTTGAGAGATCGCTGGCAGAAATTTGTTTTCATGTTGGATTATATTTACCAGAAAATGACCCCACAATAACAAGGAAGGTACTAAGATGACTTTACAAACACAACATTCAGGAGATGAAATGAATCGTCAATTAATGGAAGTGGAAAGCACTCATAAAATGTGCCAAGCTCTTCTTAAAACTCCTCATTATGCAAAGATGGGTAATGAAGGCATTTTTGCAATCATCTCAAAAGCCCGTTCTTTGGGCATGGATTCAATCGAAGCCCTTAATGGGGGTCTTTACTATGTCCAAGGTAAAGTAGGCATGCCAGCGGAATCTATGGCAGCTTTAATACGTCAGCGCGGACATAGCATTACTAAAGATCCTAAAAGCAGCAACGATATCTGTATTTTACATGGTCGTCGTGGTGATAATGGGGACACATGGACCATTTCATTTTCGATGGATGATGCCAAGAGAGCGGGACTTGCTAAGAACATGTACGAAAAGTATCCAGGAACAATGTTGTACAATCGTGCAATGTCTTTCTTGGCACGTCAACTGTTTCCTGATGTTATCCGTGGAGCTGGATATACATTTGATGAGCTTAAAGAGATCTCAAGCAACCAATTTTCTTCCCTTAAAGAAGAAAAGGTTATTGAAGTTGTAGCTGACGTGATCACTCAAGATCAGGCTGATGAGCTTAAAGAGATATTCGATGGATGCGATCCTGCGTATTGTTCTCAAGTGATGTCTCACCTGAAGAAATCTTCTTTCAATGTTGAATGCATAGAGCAAATTCCAGCGAATCTTTTCGAAAGGATTAGGAAAGCTGCTATTCTTAAACATGAAGAATATCAGGTAAGTCTCAGAAATGTGACTGACGACGAGGAACAAGATGCAATCAACATATAATCAAAATACTCAGAATTGGTTAGAGATGAGAAAGAACAAGATTGGCGCCAGCGATGCGCCAGTCATAATGAATGTATCTCCTTATTCAACCCCTTACCGGCTTTGGGAAGAAAAATTAGGTCTTTCGCCCAATACTCCCACCAACACGTCGATGCAAAGGGGTCATGCGCTAGAAGAAACAGCGCGTCTTGAACTGGAGAAGATAACTGGCCATTTTTTTTTGCCGCAGGTGAAGTTCCATAACTCGATCTCCTATATGATGGCTTCTTTGGATGGCATTGATCCGGAGGGTAAGTACATTGCTGAGATAAAATGCCCCAATAGAGAAGATCACTCAATTGCGTTATCTGGTCAAGTTCCAGAAAAGTATATTCCTCAGCTGCAACATCAACTTGAGGTTTGTGAATTGGACATGGTTTATTATTTTTCTTTCGACGGAACACGAGGGACGTTGGTTAAGGTTTTTCGTGATGATAAATATATCAAGAAAATGTTGCAAAATGAAGAGGAATTTTGGGAATGTATGCAATCATGGACAGCTCCTAAAATGACTGATAGAGATTATGTTGAAAGAACAGATGAGCTTTGGCAAACAGCTGCTAATCAATGGAAATCGCTGGACTACAAATTAAAAGAATTAGAGTCTAAGGAAAAAGAGATTAGAGAAACCCTAATTGCTATGTCAGGTGCCAGAAACTCAAAGGGTTCTGGAATAAAAATATCTAAGTTTGTTAGAAAGGGTAATGTGGATTACGCAAGCATCCCAGAACTTGAAGGAATACCATTAGAAAATTATAGGAAAAATCCTATCGAATGTTATAAGATCGCGTTAATTTAAGGAAAGTATGGATTGGCTACAGGTTCTAACTATTGTTGGAGGGAATTTTGGATTATTTTTGTGGATAAGACAAGAGACTCGAGCAGACGCCCGAATTTTTGAAAATGAAATGAGAAAATGGAAAGATGAAATAAATATTAAGATGAATAATCTTCAGAATCATCTTTGCTCAATAAAAAATTTTAACTAAAGGAATGATAATTTATGGAAGAAAACGGAAACTATCCGACGTGGATTTGCTCTTTTTGTGCATTAGAAAATGGAGGAGAAGTACCAAAAACAAGAGAATTAAGAATGGACCATATGGATATCTGTGATGTTTGCAACCATTGGTCTTATGTTACGCAACCAAGCGAATTTAATTATCCTAAATGTACATCTAATAGAAATAGTTATAAAATTTACTATGAAATTATGGAAGCCATTGATAGAGAAATGGAAAAGGAACATTCGAATTTTAATGTTACGATTCATTTACTGCATTATTTAGACGAAATAATCCATGAAATTTTAGAAAAAAATGGAATTAAGCATGAGTCAGCCAGAGGAATTTCAAGAGAGCAAAGAAAAAGAAATAGAGAGAAGATTAGAAATCTTTTACCAAAGACACGAATCGGTTCTGAAGAGTCAATGTATGCTCCTTTCGTTTTTAATTAAACAATTGGCGGATCTAGATGAGGAAATCAGGATCTATAATAAAAATATCTGCAAAGGGGATCAATCTAATCCACCTTTGCAGTAAAATTTACCACTTATAGATTCCTGAAACTTCTATTCTTTCAGTGTCGCCAAAGGCAAATTTAGTCTCGACTGAGAAAAAATCAGTCAACGCTAAGGTGGCTTTGAGATTGACTCCGGATCCAACTCCTATGCCATTGTAATCGAAATCGGCAATAGCATTGACTCCAGCATATTGATAGTTGAAATCTACAATCCAATCAAATGCTTGCTTGATATTGCCTATTTTTATCCCGGCATAGCAACCGTTAGCATGACTAGTATGTTGATGATTTTTCAACAAAGCCCCATAAATATCAACCGGATAACAAAAATTATTTAGAGTGTATATCATTCCTAATTGAGAGATAACATACTCACTATCATGATGCCAATCAGTCAGGGAATAAGTAATCTTTGCTGGCAATTTGTTTGAAAAACTATAAGAAATTTGTCCTATCGATCCATAGTGACTTCGCAATGAATCTATCACAAATTCAGAGATATTTAAGTCTAAACACTTGTATTTGCAGTTCATGACGATTCCATTTAAGTTGCTGTTAAATTGAAGCTTGGAATCAAAAATGTCATCCATTTTGCATTTTCCAATTTGAACATCAACAATCGTTGAACCATTTTCATAGAACCTATTGCCGATTAGCAATTTCTCAAGTGATACTGTGGTATGTTTTAATGAAGTACTTGGATTAGCGATGGAAAATTTAAGATTCCCGTCATACCAACTCGAATCATTTTCTCCATAACTTTTGAAAGAATTCTCTATTTTATAGAGATTTTCTTTATCAAATCTAGCGAATTTCATTTTGGTTTCAAAATTCATCTTCAATTCTGGCAATGAAACTACTGAATTTTGAGCCACTCCCATTGAGCAAACCAAAAACGAAAAGCATAAAAACATGTATTTTTTCACGTTATCCTCCCAGTTGAACTTCCGTCGCCTAAAGGCGAAGGATTACTGTTTCATAGCTCCCAGTAACCCAGGCAGCTCCACAGTCTTTAGGCCGATATCCCAGCGGCCATAAAGTAAGAGATTAAGAGATGATGGAGATTTCCACAACAAGTTTTTCTTAAGAGAGGATCCCATAAAGTGAAAAGATTCCGGTAGAAACATTACCACTACTCATAGCAAACTGAAGTGCGTTAACTGTAGTAGCAGCTGGACCGTTTGCTCCTACACAGACTGGAACAGAGCCAACGGTAGCATTATATTGAGTAGACCAATAGGTTCCTTCTCCATAAAAAGAAGGAGTTACTCCGGAATTAACATCCACCAAGAAAAAAGTTCCTGAAAGGCCTTTTGCAGCTGTATTATTTAAGTCAGCAGCCTTAGTGAAAGTAAATGAAGTAGTTGTATTATTTGTTCCATCAACTCCTCCTGCTGAAAGAATAACCGCTGTAGAGCTGTAACCAGTAGCAATGTAAGAGCTACCTCCATTACTTGAGACTTTCAACGTAGGAGTCACTGAGTTAGTCGCCGGTACCACATTCTCAAGTACTAAAACATAGCTTTTGAATGATCCTTTTGAAACCATATCAGTAAAGGAAATAGTTGCAACGTTACTTGCTGTTTGGGTTGAGATAAGAACCCAACTTGTTGAAGTCCCGCTATAAGGGAATGGTGTTGTTACAGTTAAAGCCTGATTTGTGTTAGCGAAAGTCAGGTTGGAATAATTCATTGTGCCAGCGCCGCTAACATTGGTGGCGTTAGAGGATTCCAATGTTGCATTTCTAATTGATAAAGTTCCGGCTGTTACTACAACAGGAGTAGCAGATCCTGAAGTATACTTACAAAAGTCACTATTAAGTGCTCCTGAGATATTGACTGTCATAGCAGTAACATTCTGTCCAGATGTATCAATTGTGGAATATCTTTGAGACCCTAAACTTGTTGATGAATAGGATAAAGGAGAGGGTAGATAACAAGTTTCAATATTAAAAGAGCCGCTTCCAGAGATTGTATTTGCAGTAGAACTTCCTCCACTATTCCCAAAATTACAGGACAAAAAGGTAATAGCTCCGGCTCCTGAATGAGCAAAATAACCGATGCCTGTGGTACCTAAATTTCCTCTACAATCCCAAACAATAATCTGTGAAGAGGCACTGGAACTTGTGAAAGAAATACCTGTGTTGTTGCTAAAGTTTAAGAAACAATTGTATAAGTTAACAATAGAAGCAGCTGATCCTGTTACAGCTAACGCAAAATCAGAATTTGTTTGTAGTTGCACACCGCTCAATGAAGTAGTTCCGGCCGCAGTAAAGGTAGCTTTTCCGATTATATTGACATTAGGCGTCATACCATCAACTTCGTTAGCAACAATATTAACCCCTGCTTTCAGAGTTAAATTTTCTGTGTAAGTACCGGGACGCACAAAAATTGTATCGCCGCTAGCAGCAGCAGTTAAAGCAGAAGCAATAGTAGTATGAGTCCCCTCATAAGCATTTGCAGAAACGATAAATTTTTCTGGTCCATAATTATTGGTTGATAATGCATGTGTAAAAGTCATATTTTTCCTTTAAGCAGCTTGCCATACTCCATTATTTGCAATTGATATCCAAGTTGAAGAAGAAGAGCGGTAAACTAATTCCATACAGTCCCCTTGAAGAGTACTTGTCATAGTTCCAGCTGTAGATGAAATCAGATTACCTAGCCTGATTTTTTGTCCTGTATTTGCTGTAACAACAACGGCACCCGAGGTATCAGCCACAATCTTTACAACCGTTCCTTGAACTGGAGACGCTGGTAGAGTTTGAGTTGTAGCAGCTGTTACAAAATATCCTGTATTAACTGCTAGAGTTATGCTGGTTGCTTGATCAATCCATACAAATCCCACTCCTAAAGAGCTTACAAAACCATTTGAATCTACAGTGAATTGAGTAGAGTTGAAATGAGAAACACCATTCTTAGTGGAATCAGTTGTAGCATTTGTCGTAGATCTTTGTATTTCTACGGTGTAGGTGTTAGCAGCTAAAGAATCAGTTCTGATTACATTCGCTCCGACAGTTCCAGCTGCGACCTGGCCACCAGTTACAATGATTAGTCCAGCAGCCGTTGGAATAACAGGATTTGTTCCAGGGGCTGTGGCCGCATCAACTTGAACGCTGTCTATGGCTTGTCCTCCACCCGCAAGAGAAACGAATCCGTTAGCATCTACTGAGAATTGTCCAGAATTGAAAACCGATAATCCAACTTTAGTTGCATCTGTAGCAGCGATTGCTTGTGATTTTTGCACATTGACGGTAAGCGTACTTACGGCACCTGATGTAACAACTGGAGAAGTTCCAGCTGCAGTTGAAGCTCCAAAAATATTCCAATTACCTGCAGTAGGAGAAAGCGCTCCTCCTGATTGTCCAGTGATCGTTTCTCCGACTCCAGTTCCATTTATTGCTACAAATCCATTAGCATCGACAGTAAATTGTGCTGAATTAAAATGACAAACTCCGTTGTCTGCAATTGTTGTACTAGCCACTGCCTGAGATCTTTGTATCTCAATTGTAAATTCGCTAGCAGCAACTGAATCAGTGCGAATGACATTAGTACCTACAACTCCTGCAGCTACTTGGGCGCCAGTTACAATTACATTACCGGATCCATTCGGTAAGACAGGATTGGTTCCCGGAGCCGTACTCGCATCAACAGTAAAGTTAGTAGAAGCGGTCCCTCCTATTATTGAAACAAAACCATTGGCATCAACAGTGAATTGGCCAGAATTAAAGTGGCTGACTCCATTATCAGCAACGGTTGACACTCCAATTGCAGTTGACCTTTGAATCTCTATGGTATAAGTATTGGCAGCTAAAGAATCAGTTCGAATAACGTGAGTGCCTACGACACCACTAGCTACTTGACCACCTGTTACGGTTATTAAACCATCTCCTGTAGGAACAACGGGATTCGAGCCAGGGGCGGTAGAAGCATCGACTGCAACACTATCTATAGCGCTGCTTCCGCCCGCTAAATCTAATGTAATGTTAGGAGAAGAATAACCAATAGTTATTGTGCCTAATGGAGAAGTAAGTGATCCTAGTTTGACGTGAGGAGAAGCAGTAGCTCCTATCCATAATTGACCGTTTGTGATCATTTTTCCGCCTCTTTGAGTTCCGTCAAAAGAGGCGTTGTCTGCGAACATTATGGACTCATCGCCGGTAATTGTATTGAAACCTGGCATTATATATTCCTCGAATAAGTTGCTTGGGCAAGCCAAGAAATTATTTGACCCGCAATACCGGTGACTTGAATAATCAAATTATTTCCTGAAACTCCAATAGTAACGGAAGCGGCGTTCATTCCTGCCTCTTGAAAAACTGATGTAAATTCATTCCCTAAATCTGTAGCTGTAGCACCATCTGTTCTAACGGCTGCAGAGAAGAAATATCCAGCTCCTGCTACGGCAGTAGTATTATATCCATTTACAAAACCATCTAGAGTAAAAACTGCTGGAGAAGCTCCCAGAGCAAAAGTGATTATAGTATGAGTCGAACCATCGTTTGTAGAAGCACCTCCCTGCAATCTATTCGTTAATTGAATAGTTAATGTATCACTACCTGTTCCACCGTCAGTTTGAATTCCCAATAAATTATTATCAGAAGTTTGTCCTCCAAACACGTTCAGAGAATTGCCAACAGGGATAGCGGGGCTATTAACATCCGTTACGAAAACTTCAGGTACATCAGGAGGAATAACCGGAGTTCCCCCCGTTTGCGGTCTAAATATTTGACTCATGCAGCATATACCAGTGAAATTAAGAAAGATCCACTACCTGCAATACTTTTTGCATAGAACTGAGTTCCTACAGGAAAAGTTAACTCTCCAGGAGGCTCAAGTTTATTTGTACGCAAATCCAAAATCATCGCCTCTCCAGTAACAAATGTTTTACCATCTGTGGCTCCGTCATCAGAAATTGTGACAGTAACTGTTGATTGGTTATCAAAAATTATCAAAGCTGGATTTTTGGTTAATGCAGCAGAAAAGGCTTGGTATGTTCCGTCTCCCATTGCAGTAGCATAAGTTAGTTGAGGAGCAAATCTTGCTTTTTGTTCATTAAAAGACATTTAAAACCTTTAGTTTAGGACTATAAAGTCGAATGTAATATCTGCCGTAGTAGTAGTTGCTCCCGTTCCATTTGTCACAACAATTGAAAGCGAACCAGCTGATGCTGTTACACTTTTAATTGAAGTAGCTGATCCAGTAGTAGCTCCTACTCGACTAAGCATGACTCTAGTGGATGCACCAGTAATTGTAGAGTTAGTCAGCACCAAGGTTAAATCTGCTGCTGCGGCTATACTAATTCCAGTAAAAGTTACAGAACCAACACGCGCATTCACTACTTGAGGCGTTGCTCCAGATGCTGTTCCCACTGGAAGAACAAGTCCTGTTCCTGCTGCAGAAGCAGTAAAGTTTCCGCTAGTTGCTGTAACTCCTGTTAATGACTGGATATTAGTGGCTTTCAATACTGAAGTTGTACCTAATGTCAATGTTCCCGCTATTGCAGTATTATCTTCAAAAACAACATCCTCTATATGCAATATACCCGCACCGGCGCCAGCAATAGAATTCGCATTGGAAGAATTTATTATTGATTGTCCTAATCTCATTATTCCTGAAGATCCATGAGATATTGCTGATGTAGAACCATTTGGTTGGAAAACAGAAGTAGCTAAGAATGATGTGACTGATCCTGCGCTAGTGACTGTTCCTAAAAAGATACAACTGGATACATCTATTTCAGAAGAACCTTGAAAAGTTACTGGGGGTCTTAGTTCAACATCTCTGAGATTTACTGGCCCCGAAATCACACATGCGTTAGCAGAACCGTTTCCTAAGTCAGAGCTATTGCAATCAACCGATGAACCTCCAGTATTATTTATAAACCCGTCGTTTGTTCCTATTGATCCAGAATCAAATGCTAAAAGCGGCCCAGTCCAATTTAGTAAGTTAAAAAGGTAACCGTTGGTAACATTGATAACACATAATTCAACGGTAAGAGCTGCTGTTCCTGCTACCGCGCTGCTAAAAATGTGAGTTAAGCTAGTTAGTGTTAAATTTTGAAAATAAAAACTACCAGAAGCTGGAGGTATATGAACACCGGTAATAGTTGTATTTCCATCAATGGAACCAACTATATTAATTCCGTTGGATAATGTGAGGTTCTCAGAATAAGTTCCTGGTTGTACATACACTGTTCCACCACCAGCCGCAGCCGCAGCTGTTATGGCAGCCTGAATCGTTTGATAACTTCCAGAAGAACCAACAACATAAGGAGATATTCTTCCTATAACTCTATTATAAACTACTGTCAAAGTAGAAGCGATTGCAGAGTTACCATCAAAAGTTACATTCCCCAATCTAAGCGCACCAACACCTGCTCCAGTTATTACTGTCGCATTTGAAGAATTAATAGCACTTTCATCGATAAAGAATGGATTACTAGATCCGTGAGAAATTGCAGTTGTTGATCCTGCTGGTTGTATGATACTTGTGCCAAAGAAAGTAGTAACAGAATCTGCAGTTGTTACAGTTCCTAAAAATATTGAAGCAGAAATATCAACTTCTTTAGAAACGCCCTGAAAAGTACCAGCGGGGCGAATTTCTATATCTCTAAAATTAACATTTCCCGAAATTATAAATTGGTTTGCGGTTCCATTTCCCAAATCTGAACTATTACATATCACATTAGAACCACCAGTATTATTTATAAATCCATCATTTGTTCCAATTGAACCGCAGTTAAAGGATGAAAGGGTTCCAGTCCAGTTAACAACATTGAATAAATATCCATTCGTAACATTTATTAAACACAGTTCTACTGTTAAGTCTGCCGAGCCAGCTACAGCACTATTAAAAATATGTGTTGCACTAGAAAGTGTCACATTTTGAAAATAGAAAGATCCAGTTGCAGGAGGAGTGTGCACCCCTACAATTGTAGTATTTCCTTCTATTGTTCCTATAATATTTATGCCATTGGCTAAAGTTAAATTTTCTGTGTAAGTGCCTGGCTGAACGTAAACGCTTCCACTTCCGGCCGCTACTGCAGCTGTTATTGCGGATTGAATAGTTTGATAACCTGCTTTACCAACAGCTCCTACCACAAACGGAGTAATAGGATAACCAGCGGCTGTTGCCGAAATTGTAAGAGTACTTCCAGAACCTGCAACATTAGTTGTTCCTGACCCAACTATATTAATATTCCCAGCAGAAGGAGATATTGCTCCGCCAGTATTTCCAGTTAGTGTTGTAATAGGACCGCCTGTTCCTTGGCTAATTTCTACCCATGTTCCTCCTCCTAAAAATTCGAAAACACTTGCAGAAAGAATATTTCTCCATAATTGACCGACGATATATGCTCCTCCATTAGGAGAAACAATATCTGTGGCTGCAGGATCTCTTGGAGCTAAAATTGGAGCAGTTGGAACTCCTACACTTCCATTACCACCTAATTGATATACTTGAGTTGACATGTGACCTCTTGATTCTGTCTTTCCATTAAAAATAACACTTTATGAATTATAGATCAAAAAATTAATTGTTTTCTTCGAATGAGATAATTTAATTGACGATCATCCAACCCACCACTGATACATCAGTAGCCACAAGAGTCGTAGCATTAGCAGCTAAAACTGCATTGATATCAAAACTCATAGATGCAACTATTGTACCAACAGTAAGTAATCCTATAGCAGCAGCTCCTGTAGCTCCAATAGACTGTCTCCAAATAAATATCAATGAACTCGCTGTAACAGCAGTTGTAGAAATGGTAGCTGTTCCGCCTGATAGAGTGACTGATCCAAAAGAGTTAGCGCCTGCTGTTGTGGTAGTTCCTACACTTGTGCTTAATATTTTGTTACCCGCTGTTCCTAACACCAAATTTCCATTAGAAGCGGTTATTGCTCCTAATGTTGCAGTAATAGATGTGCCAGCATTTACCGCTCCCGCAGTCGCTACGATATTGCCTGTTGTTGAAGTAATTCCAGTTCCTGCGGTTACTGTTGTTCCAGCACTCAGGGCTCCTGCTGTCGCCGTGATATTTCCTGTGGTAGATGTAATCCCCGTTCCGGCAGTAATAGTTGTACCTGCGTTAACAGCGCCGGCTGTAGCCACAATATTTCCAGTTGTGGAAGTGATGCCAGTACCTGCGGTGATCGTAGTAGTTACAGAAAGAGCTCCTGTAACAGTAGTATCTCCTAATTTGGTAACTGCCCACACTACGGTCAAAGTTCCTGCAATTGAAGAATTGCTTGTGAAAGTTATATCTCCCAAAGTCAAAGTCCCAGCTCCCGCTCCTGCAATCGCTGGATTGTTTGAACTAACTATTGTACAATTTGTTAAAGTCCAACCTGCAGAAGAGCTCATAGTGATTGCTGCAACGGCACCTGTATTAATTCTACAACCTGACAATTCTCCTGTTGAGTTATTTAAAAATGAAACTGCTTTATTGAAATCAGAATAGTCACATTGTCCTGTTGATCCAGTAGAAAAATTGACGGGGCAATAAAGATTTGCTCCTGCTGCCAGAGTAAATCCTGAAACAATCATCGGATTAGCAGTACCCGAACCTACGCTGCATTCGAAGATATCTACTTCAGATCCACCTAGATTATTTACATAACCATCTGCAGTACCGATAGCAGCGTTAACGTCGAACGATTCTAATTTTCCAGTCCAATTTGGAAGATTAAAGGTATAACCATTAGTGATGTTAATAACAGCATCGCCAATAACTAAGTGTGCACTTCCAGCAGCTACGCTTGTAAAAATTGCTGTAGCATGGTTTAAAGCTACATTTCTAAATACAAATCCTCCAGTTGTAGGAGGAGTATGGGTTCCATTAATTATTACTCCTCCTCCGGCATCAGCGAAAGTTAATCCCATTATATGAATGCCATCTCTAAGGGTTAGATTTTCAGTGTAAGTGCCTGGCTGAACTACAACAATCCCAGACCCTGCGGCAAATGCAGCATTGATAGCAGTTTGAATTGTCTGATATCCTGCTTGCCCGACCGGTCCTACTACGTAAGGAGTTACGGGGAATCCAGAAGGACTGCCTGTCACGGTAAGCGTGTTACCCGCTCCAGATATCGCAATAGGACCTGCTCCTAAAATATTGATATTTCCAGCTACTGGTGAAATAGCGCCGCCAGTGTTGCCAGTAAGAGTGGTGATTGGTCCTCCCGTTCCTTGACTTATTTCAGCCCAAACTCCACCGCCTAAAAACTGAAAAACACTTGTACTCGTAGAATTTTCCCAAAATTGTCCTAATTGATAAGGAACACCTGTTGGAGAAAGAATATCTTGGTGACTAATGGGATCTCTAGGAGAAACAATAGGGGTATTAGGAACCTGAATAGAGCCGTAACCGCCTAACTGATAAGCAATGGATGCCATGGACACTCGCTGTTAAATATTTAATTAACTTTAGCAGTGATCATAATTAATATTCAAATAATAATTTGAATATGATATGAGTATAAAACACAGAGTAAACAAGAGATATCCTATGCCCATGTATTTCCCTCCTTGGGATACTGACACTGAACCTAATGAATCAAATGTCAAAGTTTGGATGGATAATTTATATGGCAAGTTTGAACCCCTAGAGCAAGCACGATGGAATCAAGGAAATATTGATACATTGTTCTATGCGGGGGAACAACGTTTTATTAATTCATATTTTAATTTCTATCCCCAGTATAACGCTCAGACTTTTGCATTTAACTTAATACAACAGCCAGTAAATATGATCACTGGCTATCAAAGACAACATCGTAAATCTATAAATTTCATTCCTTTAGAAAATTCCAAACAAGAATATTCTGATGATCTAACCAAAGTAGTAACTTATGCAAACAATTACCGTGGAATACTTGAAAAACTTTCAACTGGCTATGAGCAATCGACGATTTCTGGCCTCGTATTGGCACAACCTTATCTGGATTTCACTGACGATCCAATTAATGGTACGTTGGACCTAAAGATATGGTCCTATAACAGTTTCATGATTGATCCTTATTTTAGAGAACCAGATATGTCAGATGCTAATTTCATCTGGTGTCAACAATATCTCTCAAAACAAGAGGCAATCAATTATTTCCCTGAAAAGGCAGATCTTATCAGAACGATGTCAGGATTTGGAAATCGATACGGAAAATTCTATTTTCTGCCTGAGAATTACAATCTAGCTCGTAATGATCTCTTAGTGATGAGTCATATTTGGTACAAAAGCAAACGCAAAAAAAAGATGCTTTATAACCGAAATGATGGAATTGCCTACGAATATCTAGAAGATCAACAGCATCTAAATGAACTCATTGAGAAAACTGGATTTTTCGAAGTAATTGAAGTTACGGTTCCTACGTGGAAGCTAGCTGTCGTTATCAATGAATCAATGATGTACTTAAACTATAATCCTCTGGGATTCGACGAATGTCCCTTGGTTCCTTTGTACTGGAACTATGATCCCCACGTAGCTCAATATGATTTGAGAGTAAGATCTTTAGTGAGATCAATGAGAGACTCTCAATTTCTCTTGAACCGAAGGATCATTTTAAACCATGATATCTCTGAAAGTAGCTTGAATTCAGGTTTTTACAGGATTGAAAATGCCATTGTTAATGAAGAAGAACTACGCTATTCCGGACAAGGGAAAGACATCATTATCAAGGAAGGAAATCAGATCCAAGAAGCCATCCAGAAAATTATACCAAACGCTGTTCCTCCCAGTGATATGCAGCTCGCGGATCAATTGGCTGATTTCATTTTTAGAACTTCTGGTGTAAACCAAGAACTTTTAGGAATGGCAAGTGATTCTGATACAGGGATAGAAGTTATGCTTCGTCAGGGCGCTGGCCTTGTTACTCTGCAAAAGTACTTTGATCAATGGGATACCGCTTTAAAATTGATTGGAAAACTTGAGCAAAAAATCATTCAAAACAATTGGTCACCGGCAAAAATTGGACGAATTCTTGGCAAAGAACCTAATCCTGAATTTCTTACAAAAACTTTTTCTAAATACGATGTAATGGTGGCTGAAGGATTAAACACTACAATCCAACAGCAACAAGAATTCATTCAAATCAGACAACTTAATGAGATGGTAGGAGGAATTATTCCTGCCAAATTTATTATTTCTAAAGCAACCATACAAGGTAAAAATGAAATCATTGAAGCTATTGAACAACAACAGCAAGAGCAAGCCGAAATGCAGCGACAACAAATGCTCATCGAGCAAAGCAAGCTCGAAGCAGAGCTTCAAGAAATCCACGCCCGTTCGGTCGGATATCTTGCGACGGCACGAGAGCGTCATGGCCGCGCAGAATCAAACATCGGTTTGTTTGAAGAAAGGATCTCAGAAATCACAAGAAACAGAGCCTTGGCTCTTAAAGACAAAGTGGAAGCTCTTCAAAAGCTTTTGGAACTTTATCAGTCACATGGTGAATTCGAGGCCAACCAAAAAATTGCCGAATTGCAAGGTCTCGGATTGCTCCAAGAAGAAACCGAAGCTGAAGAAAAAATAGTTGCAAAGACCACTAATGAGTCAAATAAGTTTTTGATAAATTTAATGAAAAATAATCAGTCTCCAAATACAATGGAATTAAATCAACCCACAAGGAGTGCTTTACTATGAAGCCTATGAATGACAAGAAAATGGATATGAGAAAAGGCGAAGTAGATAGCGCTGCTTTTTTCCCAGAAAACCCAGAACATAAAAAAATGGCCAGAGCAGGAGAAATAAAAGGATTTAAATATCCTGATACTGAAGAAGCTGTTCATGGAGATCAGGAACAATTTGTTAAAGAAACATCTAGTAATATGCCTAAAACAGGTTTTAGACACTAAAATGGACAATGAAATTAAATATCCTGAACTTACAAAACCTAAGTTTTTTAATGAACCATACGATTATCGCAACATAGAAAATGTTGGGAAGTACCGTGGTGTAGGAGAAGCTGGAAAAGTAGGATTAAATAATTCTACTTCAATTGATGCCATGCCTCCTAAAAAGAATGAAATGTTGGTTCCCCGTGATCACAAAGGGTAAGAAAGATATTCTCCCCTATAATACTCGCAACAATGAGCAAGTAGGGAAATATCATGGTCCAGGCATTCCTGCTCAATATGGAAAAAAAGATGGCGGTTACACGGATTCAGTAAAACGTGCAGGCCGCCTACAGTCCGATAAACCGCCAAGAAAATTTAATTAATTTTGTGCTTAGTGCCAAGCATCTCAATACAAATCTGATAGAGATGATCAACGCGTGAGTCATTTCTTTCAATTTTTAATTCCATTTTATCAATTCTCATTTTGATCTCGCTTAAATTTCTCTTAATCTCTTGAATTTCTTTGTGAGTGTCTTTCATCCCGATTGTTACCGATGAATAAATCATTGCTGCCAAAAGAATTAAACCAATAAATGATTCTAATAGATGCATATTCCTCCTGAAAAAATTCAGATTATTTCATTATCTATAATTTCCTGCGAGCCAATTCATCTGCTTTCTTGGCTCTAAGATTAAATCTTAATTCCTTATATACTTCTCTAGCTTGTTGATCATTAAGATCATCTGGATCAGGATGCAATAATTCTCTAGGATTTTTTAGGAATTTTTCAATGCATTCAAAGACAAATTGATCGGCAAACATTTTGCCTGATTTATACAAACCGAAATTTTCCTGGTTAGGAAGCGTCCAGATGATCGTAGCAGTCTCAGGGTCCTTTGGGTCCACCTTCATCAAGCTAGTGCCAGGAAGAGGCTCAGGACGCGTCAGACGCGGTTGATGATACATCTTCTTAACTCCGCTAGAATCATTCACCCTTTTGATAAATGAAAAGATGTAGAATTTACGATCTCCAAAAGGCTTTGATTTGATTAAGCCTTGAATACAATCCACATAACTTTTCTCGCTATTTTCCTTCCAAAACTCAGTATTTTCCCAGATATTTGATGTTTTCAAGTAATAATTTGACATAATATTCCCAAACTTGTTATCTAAATTTTAAATTTAACATATAACTTACGTTACCGTACGTCAACGGAATTGTTAAATAATCGATAGACGTTGCTGCTGTTCGTCCCAGCAAAGGAGTAATCCATGACAGAAGGCGTTACAGATCAGGAGATCGCCCCTCCTAAGGCAATTCCTCAAGAAGCGCCAAGCGATAAAGAAATCAACTTTCGAAAGCTGGAAGCAGCTAGAGAAGCTGAAAGAGAAGCACGAATCCGAGCAGAAATGCAAACGGAAGCAATGCGAAATGAATTGCAAGAGATCAAGCAAATGCTTCAACCAAAAGAGGTTGATCCTCTAGATGGTGCCGAAGACTATGTAGATCCTGCGCGTTTAAGAGCAAAGCTCGAAAAAGTAAGTGCTAACCTTAAGAAGGAAGCTAAGGTAATCGCTCAACAAACAATTCGAGAGGAAAGAGAACAGGAAGAAAAGAAAAACTATTTACAACGGCTTAAGAATCAATACTCTGATTACGATCAGGTAATGAACGAAGCAAATATAGCCAATCTTGAATCCATAGACCCTGTGTTTATTGAGACTGTTTTAGAAGTGCCTGATGAGTATGCGAGAAGGTTAAAGACGTATAAGAAATTAAAAAGTCTTCAGCAAGCTCCGCAAAAGGTTGAGGAAAAAATGTCCATCAAGGAAAAGGTAGAGGAAAACGCAAGAAATCCTTATTACATTGCTCCTAGTATGGCTACACCGTCAGCGGTAGATTTCGATATTAAGTCGCCCCAATCTC
>Ga0066704_10000015_pt1 | contig 32520 bp, 27 predicted proteins | sample GraSoiAngelo_153_FD_66458 | JGI IMG/M metagenome (GOLD analysis project Ga0066704, IMG submission 66458) | Grasslands soil microbial communities from the Angelo Coastal Reserve, California, USA - 14_1009_12_40cm | ecosystem: Environmental > Terrestrial > Soil > Grasslands | place: USA... | reverse complement strand
GTATTCCTCTCGAGTTGAGGCCTGTTGTCTGGTTCATGTATGGTCGTGAGAAGCGATTTTTTCTTCATCGTCGTCAGCTGGATTTGCTGAAACGCGGAAAAGGGAGTGTGGCGCGAGGCTTCTTCGCCTCAAACGTGAGAAAATCACGATAAATGAGATGATATTTATTTGAACGAGGTTGCGTGGGGCATCGAGTAGTCAGTTTGAATTTTGCCCCGATTGTGTCACGAATCATAAAATTCAAACTGACCCAACGTCAAAAATGGAACAGAAACATAGAGTGGTGATTCTTGGCGGAGGCTTCGGCGGACTGGCAGCCGCGCAGAAGCTGAAGCAGCCGCAGGTTGAAATCACACTGATTGATCGGCGGAATTTTCATCTCTTTCAACCACTGCTGTACCAGGTGGCCACCGGCTCGCTTTCTCCCGGAGAAATTGCTGCACCGTTACGCGGCGTATTGAGCCGTCAGAAAAATGTGCGCGTGCTTCTCGGCGAAGCGGTTGATGTCGACCCTGGTGCGAGGCGCGTCATCCTCCGTGACGGAGACGCATTCGAATACGATTCGTTAATTGTGGCCACAGGCTCGCAGACCTCCTATTACAGCAATGATTCGTGGCGGGAATGGGCGCCCAGTCTCAAATCGGTCGAAGAAGCAACAGCAATACGGCACAAAATCCTATATGCGTTCGAACGAGCCGAGCGGGCAGTCACGCCAGAGGAGGCGCGCGCTTGGCTGACGTTCGTCATCGTCGGGGCCGGAGCGACCGGGCTGGAACTTTCCGGCGCGCTCGCGGAAATCGCACGCGAAACGTTGCGGCACGATTTCCGCAAGATTCGTCCGCAAGAGGCACGAATCATTTTGCTGGAAGGAGCGCCACGGGTGCTGGGCGCGTTTCCGGAGGACTTGTCCGCCAAGGCGGAGAAACTCGTGACGCGGCTCGGCGTGGAAGTGGTCAAGGGGGTGATGGTAACGAACATCAACGCGGCAGGGGTTACCTTCAAGCGCGGAGAATCTTCGGAGTTGCTGGCGGCGAAGACTGTGCTCTGGGCCGGTGGGGTTATGAGCACGTCCTTCGGCGAAAGACTCGCCCAGCGCACCAAAGCGGAGACCGACCGCAGCGGCCGCATCAAGGTGCAGCCCGACCTGACAGTTCCAAATTACCCGGACATTTTTATTATTGGCGATTTGGCGCACGCGGTGGACGAAAAAGGGAAACCTCTTCCGGGAGTCGCGCAGGTTGCGATTCAAGGCGGCGTGTACGCGGCAAAAACCATTCGTGCGCGGCTGAAAGGGAAGCAGCAGGTCGCTCCGTTTCATTACTTCAATAAAGGCGAGATGGCGGTCATCGGCCGCGCCGCAGCGGTGGCCAACATTTTTGGCCTCCACCTTTCAGGATGGCCTGCATGGCTCATCTGGCTGTTCATCCATTTGATGTACATTGTGGAATTCCAAAGCCGCGTGCTCGTCTTCATTCAGTGGGGGTTCGAATATCTCACCTTCAGCCGGGGCGCTCGGCTCATCACAGGAACTGCGGCCACCGACTCGGTGACGAAGCCGGAGACGATGGGAAACACAGGCGACGGGCGCTAGAATCCATCTCGTAAATGAGTCGAGGGAAAAAAGACAGCAAACCCCGTCATTTGCCGCTCGACCCGATGATAACTTCCGGTTTGCCGACCACTCGACAATGGTCAATGCTCAACAATTTGTCCGTAAACCGGAACAATGAGCCTTGGGAATTGTGGATCGTTGGTGTCAACGAAGATGGAGCCCTTGATTGCACCTCGCAGCATCTTCTCCGCATTTAGGGTGATCTTCGCCTGATACCGGTCTCCCGCCGGCCCTCGCTCCCATTTCAGACTCAAGCCCGGAATATCGGTGCTCAGCTTCAGCTGGAAGTCATTGCCGCCCTCCTGGTAGATCATCAGAGTTAGGCTCGCTTCGCCCACATTGTTAGCGCGCAATGTTCCCAGGGCCACAAGTTCCGGGAAGGTGTGCACTCTCTCGTATAAATACGTATTTGCGTCGATTTTGAGAGACGGCATTTTCTTACTCGAGGTGCTTACGAGGATAGTGTCCGCGTTTTTTCCGAGCGGGCCGTCTGGTCTCAAGGTCAGATTCAAGCGGTACCGTTGTCCCTGTTTCAGCGTTTCGAGTTGCGTTGTGAATCTGTCTGTCCGATGCTGAACTTTTTCGATATGTAGAGGCTCAGGTTCACGATTCACGATTTCAATCGCCCCCCGGCCGCCGTGGCCTCTTTGTCCAGCGACGAAGAAAGACGGCATCGGAGAGAGTTCAATTGGTGGGATGACATGCCCTGTAAAAGTTAGGATCGCCTGCCGCAGCGCCACGTCATTGAGGAACAGGATTATGAGGCCGTCGAATTTTCCTGCCAGCTTCGTCGTCTCCAGCTCGAAATGAATCTTACCTTCCGAGCCCGGGGCGACCTCACGCGGCATTCGTGTAACCAACAGGGGCGTCGTCATGCTGACCTTTTGAATCGACAGCGGGGCTCGGCCTTCGTTCCGGACAAGGAAGTCATGCCCTATGACGGCTCCGGAGGTCAACACGCCAAAGTCGAATTGCACCTCCGGTAATACTGCCTTTGGCCCTTCGAGAACCACGCCGCGTGAAGTTGCATCTTCCGTCGCCGTTCCCCGGGTATGTTGGCAGGCCGTGAGGGACAAATGCAGCGCTGCAAGACAGCACAGGAGAGACCGTGCGGGCAGATGAAATGCTCTCGTGGTACGAGGGATCACAAACGGTCTCCGGATGAGTTTTCGGCGAGGCCTGCATGACTGTCAGCCTCGCCGAACAACCCAGGATGCGGACTCTGATTTCCTAGCCAGATTCCCGCTGGCTGCACCAACACCACGTATGGCTTCTGGCCAACTTCTGGGAGCAACTCGATCTTAATTAAATCTGTCCGCTATAGTTTAGATAGAAGCGAAGCTGGAGAATTCTATTCTTGTTATTGTCGTAGTCCCAGAAGAAACCCTGGAATCCGGAAGCAAAAAGCGAAACGGTACATGTACCCGCCGTAATCTTCGTCGTTGTGCACGCGCCGGCGGGCGTCACAATCGAGGTCAACTGGTTAGTTACGGTCGAGAACACTGGCTTCCCGCTTTTTCGGATGAACACGGCTACGTTGCTATCCACCGAACAGACTAATGTGTTTGTTAACGTGTCTGTGGCGCAAGTGGTGATGGTGGAAGACCCACCCGGCGTTCCGACAGCCCGCCCCCAAACTGTGTAAGATGCCACGGCGCCCGTGGAGGGGCAGGGAAGCAGCGTAGTGCCCGGCGCTGTCGTGATATTGGTGTCGCATGGAAGCTGGAATACCGCCCCCTGATTGTTGATCTTGTTGCCGGAACAGTCATAGGCGGCATCGAAGGCGTTTCCGTCACAGACCGTGAAAGGCCCTTGAGTCAGGAAGATGTCCGCGCCTGAGGCGAGGTCCGTGTCGAGGGTTTTTTGATCTGAAACGAGTGGAACGAAAATCGTGTGGCGGTCCGAACCCGTCAAGGGTGGGTTCTTGCCGTTCGACACGCCGATAATGTTTAGGTCGTAGTGGGGACCACTAGGTGCCCCGTTCCCGGTCGTTGTTGGCTGCGCGAGTCCCGTGATTGAGGCCACTGTCACAGCCGCGAGAACGAAAAACAGTTTCTTCATTTCTCCCTCCCGGTCTTGGAAAAACATAGTAACGCACCGACTTTGCGAGATTCCTTGTTGAGGGTCGTCGGCTTCAGGGCAGCGTACTCGACAAGGAGGGCTTGGTTAACGCAGCATATTGCGGCAGGACGCGCGAATCTACTGTCCTAGAGGTCAGATTTGGACGGGGGGGTGCGGGTCCTGTCCCTGGGGTGATGCATAGGCCCGGCAAGCGCAACCAGTCCGGTGGGATAATTCGTGCCTGCGTGGTTTCGCGAGAATCCGGAGGGCGAAGGATCTTGGCAAATTACACGTTGGAAGGCGTGCAAATCCGGCGAAGAGAAATAACGTTGTTCGCAACCGATCAGCGCCGCCTTTTGGAATTGTGCCCGAGTGACGGGCTAACCGGAAGTTATTCGAGGCTCCTCGGCTTGCTCCTTGACCACGCTTCGAGGCTTCTTGTCCTCGCGCAGGCCGACAAACTTCGAATGTCGTAATCTATCGCCCTCGGTCCATTCCAGGAACTCAATCTGCGCGACCGCTTCTGGCTTCAACCAAACTGCGTTTGTCATTTTCCTTCCCTGCGCTCAGGATGACACGTTGATGGCGTTTTGCTGGGTGTCGAGGACACAGCCCTGGCGCGGCGTTGCGGCGCAGCTGGCGCTCGCTTGTCGGGCGCCATGCCGGAGGGCAGGGGAGGGGGGAGCTTGCCGGCGGCGAGGGCGTCGAGGGCGCGGAGGCGGCCGGCGAGTTCGCGTTCGGTCAACTTGCGCTCGCGGAAGAGCGAGCGGAGAAAATCCTCGGCGCGGCATGGGCCTTTCTGGGCGTTGCATTCCCGGCAGGAGGAGACGAGGTTGCGGTAAGAATTGTTGCCGGACTGCGCGCGCGGGACGACGTGGTCGATACACTTCATGGGCGGGGTGAGCAGGCGCAAACAATAGAAACAATGCCCGGCCTCGCGGGCATGGATGGCGTGGCGCAGGGCATTGGTGCGCAGGAAGTCCTCCTCTTCGAGGTTGACACCGGGAGCTGGCCAGGTGTGGCGGTGCGTGCTGTGTTCGGGATGGCCAGCGGGAACGGCTTTCGGGGGATGGTCCGCGAGAATCTCTTCAGGCAGGCGAACTTCTACGACGTGACCGGCGGTGCTGCGTTCGACCAGGCGTAGCGCCTCATAGTCGACGAGCCGGCGCACCGCGCGCCTCGCCGCGTCGGGTCCCAAGCAGATACCCTGTGCCAGCCAAGGCATGGAGAACCGGAGCTGCAGCTTTCGTTCCAGGCGACTATGCCGCAGAAGGTAACAATAGGCGGCGCGGTCGATAGGCCCGAGGCGCAGGCGCGGCACGAGTACGTCTTCCAATTGTTTCCAGAAGTGTTCGAGATTCGGTTTTTTGGTTTTCATGTTTTGATCCAGTTGGGAGATTCAGGATGACCTGGGGAAAGAGAAGCTGACAGTTCCGACCAAGTCGGAATCTTCGATCGACAGTCTGACAGCTAGCAGGCAAAAGAAAAGACAAAGACTTAACGCAGAGGACGCAGAGAGCACAGAGGGCGCAGAGAAATGAAAAATGCCGGCAGGATGCCCCCACGCGGGGGGCAAGCCGGCGTTACAGAATGACGCGGACAAAGGGGACGCGCTAAAGCGCGCCCCTACAAAAGAAAAAGCCCCGAGCAAGTCGGGGCGCAGGTCTCTACGGCAATGAGTCTACCAGAGGGGTTACCCGCTTGTCAAGACAAACTTTGCTAACCGCAAGTGGTAATCTTTCCAAAGACTTGCAATGGATTTACGACACAGCCTGCTAAAAGCTGATGTTTGCCCGAGCCTTTCTGCTGAGGAAGCCCTGTTATTTCCGGCGAGCTTTCATCGGAAAATGTAAACCAAGCAGTAGACAGCTGCAAGGTGCAGCAAGATTGCCCAGGCGATTCTCTCTCGAATGGCGGCTCACAAAAATATGGAGTTCACCGCCGCGATCCCAGCGCTAGACTCATAACGATGATTCGAATTCGCGGAAGCGCCGCTCGAGTTCCCACTGCTGTATGGCTTTTTCGCTGGACTTAAGAAAACCGGCGCACGACGAGGAGGGTTTCGCGCTCCCCAGAGAATCCTTCGAGCAAGCGAGGGTGGCATCTGTGAAAGCGTCTGGAACACGCCACAGGCTACCGCCGGGCAGAAAGATGTGCTCCAGTCCGGTCCGCACCATGCGCTTGAGATCCGCATAATTGAGGCCGTAGGTCTGGACGGCCCGTACGTATTCGTGCGTCAAGTCGATTCGCGAGACACCCTCGTCATCCGTCGCGAGCGCCACGGGAACTCCAAACTGGCGGTAGAGTGGAAAGGGATGATCTTTCGCGCTCACGCCGAGAATCACATCGTTACTGGTGAGGTTGATTTCTACCATCACGTGATTCCGCGCCATCTCCTTCAACAGCTCGTGGGGACGATCTTCGTACATCACATCCACTCCATGTCCGATGCGTTCCGCCTTCGCCTCTTCGACCGCAAGGCGAATGTGGCAACACAATCCCTCGTACGGCACGAGTCCCGGGGCCAACTCGCCCGCATGCAAGCTCAAATGAATCTTCGGATAAAACGCGCGGAGGAAAGCGATGATGTGCATGTGCAGCCCATAATCGGACATCGATAGGAAGCCGTCTTCGGGCATGACAAAGTTGATCCCCACAAATCGCGGATCTGCCGCAGCAGTCTCAAAACACAGCAGCGTCTGCGCGAACACCTGCTCCTTCGGAAAACCGCGCAAAACCTGGCACAGGTAGCGAATCTGCACGCGGCACGCGGAAGCCGCGTCTGGTTGCCCGCAGTGCTCGCGCTGCCGCCGAAGGGCTTCCGCTTCGTCCATCGAAGTTTTCGCGAGGGCGACCTCGTCGCGCAATCCGTGAGCGAGCAATAGGTCGCGCAGCTGGCCGAAATCTCCACGCCAGCCAATTTCTTGCCCAAGGGCTGCGGCGTGGCCGAATTCCGGCGTGTGCATCAATTCCAGGTATTGTTCATTCTGCGTGTCCGCGCGCGTCGCAATTTCATCGAGCCACTCCCCCAGATGCCGAGGATCCGTCTCGATGAACTTCGAAAATGCATCGAAAAAGTGGTCGTGGCCCGTTACTCCCGGAGAGGGAACGAAACCGCGCATCGAGAAGGCATCCACCAACGCATCGAAAAGATGCTGATCTTTATAAGCACTTGCCGCGGGGACTTGTCCGCTTCCGCAACGCACCTCGGGCGAGGCGTTCTCTGTTGTGGCTTGCGGTTTTGCAAAAGAGAGTGAGTCGAGATTCACGCAGAGCTGATCTTCGACTGCCGCACGAATCCAGGACTCTGCGCTGACGGCTCCAAACAAATGATTGTGCAGATCGGCGCCTTTCGGCATTTTCTTCAGCAAGTTGCGCAATTGCAGCGGATTCGTTCGTGCCGCTTCGAGGGACAGGGTGCCGCGCCGTTCTCCATCCGTTTGACCGATGGCGGAATGTTGTGCTTTCGTTTGCGCCCATCCCCAAGGCGACACACACAGCAAAAGAGAAATGACACAACTTAATTTGTAGCGCCAGGGATGATGTGCAAGACTCTCTCTCGAATCATTCACAGCAGCTTCCGTCATTTCTTCTCCCCAGCTCCAGCCGCCAAAGGGAAGAATCGAATTGGCAAGCGCTCCCTCTGATGTAAACTCCCGCTCGCGCAGCACAGCATAGCAGGAGACGGGGAGAATTCCGCGTGCTTCAGCGCGTCTTTCATCCTGACGAGAATCAGACCACCGTCCGCCGCGAGCTCCTTGCGGGCCTGACTACCTTCATGACCATGGCCTACGTCGTGGTTGTCAATCCGCAGATTCTTGCGAAAAGTGGAATGCCTTGGCCCGCCTAGGCAGTATCGATAGACCTGGGTCAGGAAGATGTACTGTTCCAAATCTGTCCCCTTGGCCGTTAGCTTCCAACGGTACAGAGTTCCATCCTTAGCCACCCACCTGCTCAGTCCTCGAAGTGCTGAAGGTTGTATCAAGGAGAGGGGCCCAAATGAAAAAATTGCTTTTGATTTTAGCAGTTGCGGTATTAACACCTGCCCTGGCCAGCGCCCAGAGCAGCGGCAACTTCACATACGGTACGAGCGGTAATTCCACGAATTGCGTACTGAACAAAAACAACGGTGCAATCGGCGGCGGGGCGCTATGCTCTGCCAATAGTCTCGGTGGTGTCACCTTTGCGTGCACAACCGACGCCGACTGCACGTCCATCCTCGGAAGCAACTCCGGCGCCACCTGTAACACTACGCTGGGCCAGTGCGTCTTTCCGACTCCTCAGACGAATTGCGGGGGGAATTTCTATTCCGGAATCAAGACGTCGAGCGGCAACGGCAACGTGTTTGTCATCAGGCCTTCGATGGTCATTGGCCTTCTGACGGACGTCAACGTGAGCTCGAAGCAGGTGACGACCACCGGCACCGCAAGCAGTTCGGCGCTGGCTGGAGTGGACGTTACGGTGACTGTTGGGAAGCAGGGCGGTGGGAGCCAGCCAAACGTTATCCCGAACTTCGGGGTCACTTATGACGCTCGGTTTGTCCAGATCAGCACGAACCTGTTCGCAGGACTCTCCGCAAACTGCACGTCGGCAACCAACGGCTGCTTCATCAGCTTTGCCGAGAGCACGGTTTCAGCCCATAGCTTCGACTGGATCGTGACAAACCTCTCGTCCGGTAATTACGGTATCACGCTGAATTGGGCTTCCACTGTCATCGGCTCTGGGACATTCGAGTCGTTGACCTGTGTAGGACCGGTGAATCTTACGGTGCAACAGAATAAGATCTTCTCGCAAAATTCGGTCAACAGTTTCTAACCACGCTCGCAACCTGCAAAGGGCTCCCCAGCACGTCCGGTCTGGCGCGCTGGGGAGCAACCAGGCCTCAGGCCCAAACGTGGCCTAAGGCCTGGCTGCAGTTTACGGGGACTTAGCGGCGCACTTCCTTTCTTAACTCCGCGCCTCTAAGACAGTGACAGAAGAACGGAGGAAATGAAGATGCGCTTCTGGCTACAGCGCTTCCTGCTTGGCGCTTTCACGATCCTGCTTTGCTCGCTGCTCTCGGCCGCGGCGGATCTTGAATCTGCCAAGCGCGCTTATGAACAAAAAGACTACTCTACCGCGCTCAATGAGTTTACGCCGCTGGCGGAGCAAGGCAATGCGGGCGCGCAACTCTTTCTTGGCAAGATGTATATGAATGGCCAGGGAGTTCTAAAGGATCCTGAGCAGGCAATCAAATGGTTTAAGGCTTCCGCCTTGCAGGGCAACGCCGACGCTCAATTCTTCCTGGGTGCGATGTACCTGCTGCCCCAGAAAGACATCGGCGAAGGAGTGAAGTGGCTGCGGCTTTCCGCTGAGCAGGGAAACCAGGATGCTCAGTACCTTCTTGGCAAGGCCTACATGCAGGGCGCCAAAGAACTTCCGCGCGATCCGGTTCAGGGCGAGAAGTGGCTGCGGTTAGCCGCAGAGCAGAATCTCGACTTCTATCAGAAGGAACTCCTTGCAGCGGAAAGAGAAATGAATCCGGACCAGATCACCAAGGGCAAAGCGCTAGCGGAAGCGTGGAAACCGAAAGTAGCTGCGGCGCCTGCTGCCAAAACAGGTACACAACAGGAACAGAAGAACTAGCGCAAGGAAACCGAGGGAGACAAGCGGTTATGTGGGCCGCGGCACGAAGCTGAGACTTGACCAAGCGAAAACAAAACATTGCGGGAGAACCATGCTTAGACAAAAACCAGTGAAGGCTTCTCTGTTGACGCTTCTTTGTTACTTGTCCCTCGCCACCCTATGCTCTGCGCAGGCAAAGCCTCAAGCAGGAACTGATGGGCCCGTTGCCGTTGTCGCCGGCCAGCCGATTTACGAGCAGGACCTAATGTCTGTGGCCGGGCCGAGTTTGCTCGATCTGCGCAAGCAGGAATATAAACTGAAAAGCGACGCCCTCAATCAATCTATTCGCAAGAAGCTCATCGAGGTGGAAGCGAAAAAGAAGGGCCTTAGCACCGAGGACCTCCTCAAGCAGGAAGTCGATTCCAAGATATCTGACCCTTCCGACGACGTAGCCAAAGGCTATTACCTTGCAGTTAAGAGCCAGACTACATTGCCCTTCGAGCAGATCAAATCGCAGGTTAAGCAGCTTTTGAAGAACGCCGAGATTCAGCAGGCCCGCGAACAGTATGCGGACTCCCTACGCGACAAGGTCGAGGTTTCCATTCTCCTTCAGCCGCCCGTGGTCCACGTGGACTACGACACGGCTCGCGTGAAGGGAAACACTGATGCACTGGTCACAATCGTTGAATTCGCCGATTTTCAGTGCCCGTTTTGTAGCGGGGCGCAACCCATGCTGAAGGAAGTGCTCGCCAAATATAAGGGCAAGGTAAAGCTGGCCTACCAGGATTTTCCTCTCTCGCAGATCCATCAGCACGCAGAGATCGCGGCGGAGGCCTCGCGCTGTGCTCTCGCGCAAGGGAAATACTGGGAAATGCACGACGCCATGTTCGCCGACCAGTCGAAGCTCGACGAGGTTGCTTTGGTTAAGACTGCGGCTGGGCTGGGCCTGGACCAGAACTCCTTTGAGTCCTGCCTGAAATCTGGCAAGTACAGGGCGGTGGTGCAGCGAGATGTGGAGGCAGGTTCCCAGGCCGGAGTCAACGCGACACCTACCTTTTTCATCAACGGCGAGTTCTTGAGCGGGCCGCAGTCCGACGCGGATTTCACGAAAATCATTGACCGTCAATTGTCTATCCTGGGCGGCAAGGGCTTAGCGCAAGCATCCCGTTGATGCCCCAGCCCGCCGCGGGCAATCCCAGGTGCCGCTGGTCATGAAGGGTACGCGCCGGCATTAAAGGCTGAACGCTGGCCCGGCAGTCTCCGTTGGCTGGAACTGAACAACGAGTTGAGTGACTCAAGCATGGATGGTGCCGGGGGCCAGAATCGAACTGGCTACGCCCGCCTTTTCAGGGCGGCGCTCTACCAATGAGCTACCCCGGCACAAGCGATTTAGAAATTGTAGGGGTGGCGCGGAATTGTGTCAATTCTATGCGCCACACAGCGCGCTTGCCTTATCGTCCTTACGTTGACTTGTTTGCGGCCACACCCTAATATGACCAGCCGAAGGCGATTTCTTTCCTATGATTGGGCGAACTGTTTGCCATTACCGCATTCTGGAAAAGTTGGGTGGGGGCGGGATGGGAGTGGTGTATCGAGCGGAGGATATTAAGCTTGGCCGTCAAGTCGCCTTGAAATTCCTCCCGGAAGAACTTTCCAAGGACCGCCACGCGATCGAGCGCCTGCAGCGCGAAGCGCGGGCTGCCAGCTCCCTGAATCATCCGCATATCTGCACAATTTATGACGTGGACGAGTATGAAGGCCAGAGCTTCATTGTCATGGAGATCCTCGAGGGGCAGACGCTTAAGCACCGCATTTCCGGGAGGCCCTTGGAGATCGAGCGAGTCCCGGAGTATGGCTACCAAATGGCGGACGCTCTTGATGCGGCACACTCTAAAGCGATTATCCACCGCGATATCAAGCCGGCGAATATTTTCGTGACGGACCGCGGTCAGGTAAAACTTCTGGATTTTGGCCTCGCCAAGCTTTTGCCGGAACGCAGAGGCACAACTTCGCCGACGCCGAAATCGGAAGCGATCAGTACAACCACCCAGGACGATCATTTCACGAGCCCTGGCGTGGCGCTGGGCACGATTACCTATATGTCCCCAGAACAAGTTCGAGGAGAAGAGCTCGACGCACGAACGGATCTGTTTTCCCTTGGGATTGTGCTCTATGAAATGGCCACAGGCCAGCAGGCGTTCACCGGTAACACCTCTGGAATAATCTTTGAGGCCATACTGAATCGCGCACCGATTCCCCCAGTGCGGCTAAACCCTGCGATCCCTCCACAACTAGAAATGATTATCTCAAAGGCGCTTGAGAAAGATCGGGGATTGCGGTACCAGACTGCCTCTGACCTGCGGGCGGACCTACAGCGATTGAAGCGAGACACCGATTCGGCCCGTGCGTTGCCTATGACGGGTTATACAACCCGCTATGCGCTCCGGCGAAATTGGCCGCATTTGGCGTGGGGCGGAGTTCTCATTGCATTGTTGGTCGTGTTCGGCCTGGCCGCCGGCAATCTCCGTGAACGTATATTCGGAAGGACGGGAGCGGCGCGCATCGAGTCTATCGCCGTATTGCCCTTCACCAATGTGAGCAAGGATTCCAAGACGGAGTATCTTAGTGATGGGATCACCGAGAGTCTCATCAATAGTCTTTCTCAGTTGCCGAATCTGACGGTGATGTCACGGAATACTGTCTTTCGCTATAAGGATCAGGCCACGGACCCAGAACGCGTTGGCCGGGACCTGGGCGTCCAGGCGATCCTTACGGGCAGACTCGTCCAGTCGGAGGATGACCTGCTCATCAGCGTCAATCTCGAGGATGTGCAAGACAAGCGGCAGCTCTGGGGCGAGCAATACAAGAGGAAATTATCCAACTTGGTCTCCGTGCAGGAGGAGATTGCTGCGGACATCTACGGGCGATTGCGTCCGAGGCTTGTGGGCGAAGAGAAAAAGTGGCTTTCGAAGCGATCCACCGAAAATGCAGAAGCCTATCAGCTCTACCTCCAGGGCCTCTTCTACTGGAACAAGTGGACGGAGGCCGATTTCAAGAAAGCCGCCGAGTACTTCAAACAATCGGTGCAGAAAGATCCGCGCTACGCCCTGGCCTACGCGGGTCTCGCAGACACTTATAATCAGCTCGGAGAAGCTGGATATCTTCCCCCGTCGGAGGCTCTGCCAGAGGCAAAAATCGCGGCGTTGCAGGCTCTGGCAATTGATGACACGCTCGGGGAAGCACACACCTCTTTGGGGCTCGTAGAAGAGCATTACAACTGGGACTGGGTGAGTGCAGAAAGAGAATTCAAGAGGGCCATTGACCTTAACTCCAACTCAGCAACGGCACATCTGTGGTATGGAAACTATCTTGCCAACATGGGAAGGTCTGAGGACGGGATGCGCGAAACCAAGAAAGCAAGGGAGCTAGACCCGTTCTCCCTGATCATTAATACAATTTTAGGAAGGCAGCTCTATTTTGCGAGCCAAAACGATCAAGCAGTCGAGCAGTTGCGTAAGGTCCTTGAACTCGATCCAAACTTCACCCCCGCGCGCAGAACGCTCGAGGCAGTCTTTGCACAGATGGGCAGGCACACGGAAGCGGTCGCCGAACGAGAGAAATTTGTTTCCCTCTTGGGAAGTCCGGAACTAGCAGCCTCCATCGAGGAGGATTTTTCCAAGTCCGGGTATAACGGCGTCCTGCGCAGTTGGCTGGATGGCATGACCGAGCTTTCCAAGCACAGTTACGTTTCTTCCTTTGAAATTGCTGTAATCCATGCGCGCTTGGGTGAAAAAGAACAAACCCTGACGTGGCTCGAAAAGGCTTACGACGAACACGACAGCGGTCTTGTGTCCCTGGGAGTGGATCCGCTCTTCAACAGTGTGCGCGGGGATGCGCGATTCCACGCTTTACTCAAGCGCTTGGGGCTCGCAAAATAGAATCTGCCTCGGAAAAGTCGAACTTCCGATGTTCCACCGCGCTAGCGTCGCGTTCGGCTATCGGAGCGGGTAGTCATGGTCGCCCGGGAAGTGCCCATCGATCCGCAGCACTTTTAGGCCGGGCCGCACGTTGTGAGCATCGACAAAGGCGATGGCACCTGGAATAGCAGATACCAGCTCATATTGCATATCATTTGAGTAGACGATTTTCGGTTGAGAAGCTGCCTCCGCGCGAAAAATCTTCGCGATCCAAAACTGTTTGAACTGCGTTTCCGTCATCTGGTAGATGACCCGAAGCACAACATCTCGTTCGCGGGCCACGGGGGCGCGGATCAGCAAGACCACCGGAAGTTTCGAGTTCCAGTATTGGCGATCACCGAGAAGCACCCTGCGGACTTCGGCAAGGCTCAGATCGTCGATGGGAGTGTCCGGGTGAACCACCACCGCAATGTCGGCTCCTCGCGCTGTCTGTGCCGCCGAGGGTGACTGTAAAATTGTGGGCAGGCAGAACATCGTCCAGAGGATTGCCACGAACCGTTTGTGTGTCGCACTCATCGCGTAGCTCACTCAGAACGTAAAGCTCGTCTGCAAGAACAAACCATTTACGATGCCATTGAACGTGGGTGTCTTCAGGATGTCGCGGCTGGCGTGCCGGTACTCGCCTTTGAACGCGGCGTAGCTGGAGATGTCGTACCGGAGCCCGGCAATCGACTCCACCAAGTCGAGGTTGGGGAGGACCGCCTCGCTCTGTGGCGTATGTAGGTACTCGAAACGGTAATACGGCTTCAAGGTCTTTTCAGACCAGGGAAGCCGGTAACCCAGCTGGACATACAAACCCTGGCTGTTGGATACAAGGTTCGTGAGTACCTGATGATGATTGACATTGGCGAATTCTGCCAGAAATTCCGGAGCACCTTTGGTCCAAACCACATGAGCAGCTGTGATCCATTCGCGGTAGTCGTTTCCATTCGTTAAGCGGCAGCCCGGAACCGCCGGAACTATTGGATTATTCTGGCAGGTGATTTTGTCTCGATACACGGACGCGCCCAACTGCAAGCCGTAGAGTTTCGCGGGCCGGGCGAAGATGTTGGCAACCCAGGCGCGGTTGTTATTGATATCTCCTGCGTCGCCGGGTCGGCTGATGATTTCTCCCCGGCCATTGCCGAGACCAAAGCTGTAGGAAAGGCCTGCGCCGCCTGAAGGAATGTTGCCCTCCGCAAGGAATCCGACAAAGTGTACAGGAATGAAGGTGCCACCCACCCTCACTATCTCCGGCCGATCGATCGTCGTCTGCAACCAGGCCCCGTGGTGGAAGGCGGTGTTCCAATAACCGATGGGAGTGTGATAGCGGCCGAACGAAAGCTTGAAGTAGTCGTTATAGTCATATCGGATGATGGAGCGTTCCACCTCAACGGTGTACCCGTTCGCGTGAGCGTTGAAGGTCATCTCACCGAAGTAGCTGATCTTTCGGGAGAGCGGGGAGGCAAGGTGCAAATCCAACTGCCCTAGATTGAAGCCGCTCGTCGTCCCCTTCTGGTCCGTCGCGGAGAAGTCGATGTCAGCAAAACCTCGAACCTGCAGTGAGGGGTAGTGAACTTCGGCCTGCTGGGCCACAGCCTGCTCCTGCGCCATTTGATCATGTGCGGTCCCGGGAGACGCGGTTGTCCCCTGTGACTCGGACTTTTGTACCGGTGTCCTCTCCGCGGCGGTGAGGATAGGAGTCGGAGACACCCCTTGTTTGGCTTCCAGCTCAGCCACGCGCTTCTCCAGTTGCCCGACCCGCTCGAGTAGAACTCTTACCTGCTCTGTTTGATCGGGAAGTGGCGGGCTCTGTCCCCACGCAGAACCGGTGGCAAGGAACAACACTGCGATGACGAGCAGTTGTCGGTGCATACTTTCCTCCCCCTCCCTGAACGTCGGTCTTCACTCCGAACAAAAAATCCCGACGGCAATCCTTGGAAAGAAACGTGTGAAATAACTCCGGCAGTGAACGTATGGTTAGAGACCTGCCGGAGAATGTGGGGCATTTTATGCTCGGGGAAGTCGAATATCAAAACTTGATTTGTTCGGGACACATTCGGACCCATCCGACAAGACCCCATTGCCTTTCCTTGGAGGCGGAAATATAGGCAGGGCTGCAAACATTTCCTCACGGCTCCGATTCGTCGAATTCTTTCATCCAGTTGCGGTTCTTGAGGACTTCACGCGGCTTCGTGCCATCCGGCGGGCCCACGATTCCGTCTTTCTCCATCAAATCAATCAAGCGCGCAGCGCGCCCATAGCCAATCCGCAAGCGGCGCTGCAAGGTTGAAGTAGAAGCCCGGCCGGCGTCGCAGACCACGCGAATGGCATCCTGATACAAATCGTCGTTCACATCCTCGCCGCTCTCGGCATCGGCGTCATCTGCCGCCTCGGTCTTCCCATTTTCCTCCTTCGGCGCTTCCAGGAGCTCTTCCTGATATTTTGCCTGCGCCTGCTCGCGCCAAAAGTCACAAACGGCAGTGATCTCCTCTTCTGTCACCAGCGGCCCGTGAATGCGATGCAGCCGTGCCGATCCTGCGGGCAGATACAGCATGTCGCCCTTGCCCAGCAGTGATTCCGAACCGTTTGAATCCAGAATCGTGCGCGAATCGACTTTGCTGGCCACGCGGAAGGAAATGCGGGCAGGGAAGTTCGCCTTAATCAATCCGGTGATTACGTCCACCGACGGCCGTTGCGTCGCCAAGATCAAATGGATGCCCACGGCGCGTGCCATCTGCGCCAGCCGCGTGATGGACTCCTCCACGGTGTTGGTGTCCACCATCATCAAGTCTGCCAATTCGTCGATGACGATGATCAAGTAGGGAAGGGGCTTGTGCTGGGGTTCCTCGAGATTATCGAAGAGTGAGAGCGATGGTTCTTTCTTGAACGTCCGGTTGTATTGGTCGATGTTTCGCACGCCGCGCTGCGCCAGCAGTTTCAGGCGGTTCTCCATTTCGCGGGTCGCGTTGCGCAAAACGTTCGAAGCGATTTTCGGATCGGTCACCACCGGCGCGATCAGATGGGGAATTTTGTCATAAAGACACAGTTCCAGCCGCTTTGGATCGACCAAAACCATTTTCAATTCATCAGGGCTCGCCTTATAAAGAATGGACATCAAGAGCGAGTTGATGAACACGCTCTTGCCCGTACCCGTGGATCCCGCGATCAGCAAATGCGGCATGGCCGCCAGTTCCGTCACGCGAATGCGCCCGTGCAAATCGCGCCCCATCGCCAGCGTCAGCTTACTCGGTGAATTGACAAACTCCGGCGCTTCGATGATTTCCCTCAGCGCGATGGTTTGCCGCCTGTCGTTCGGCACTTCGATGCCAATCGTTGACTTTCCCGGAATGCGCTCAATCAGGATCGATTCGGCTTGCAGCGCCAAACACAAATCTTCCGTCAGCGCAATAATCCGGCTGTATTTGATGCCCGCTTCCGGCTTGAATTCGAACGTCGTGACGACGGGCCCCGGGTTGATCTGTGTCACGCGGCCCTGTACGTCGAATTCCAAACACTTCGCTTCAATCGCCCTCGCGCGCTGCTTCAGTTCCTCCTCCTCGAGCTTCTGGCCGCGCTCGCCCTCGTGCAACAGTGTCGGTGAAGGAAGCTTGTAATTCGGGCCGCTCCTGGCAATTCTCGGTTCGCCCGCTTTCCTGGTCGTCGGCTTTTCGGTATCCCGGTGAAAGACAAAGATCGGCGCCTTGGCCCCACCGCCCCTGGTCTCTTTCTCATCCTGCTCTTCCGTTTCGGCGTCACCCTTGAGTAGGTCGATGCTATCCAGCCCCGCCGCCTTGCCGACGGTCTGCGGTGCGACCGGCTTCCTTCCCGAGAGTCGCAACTCCTCCACGCGCCGCCGCATGCGCTCCTGTTCGCGTTGCTCTCGCCATGCATGCCAGCGTGCCTGTGCTTTCTGAAGAATCCCGAGTTTTTCGACCGCCCCGATGGGACCGTGTGGGCCATTGGCCCAGGCATGCGCGCCGGAAAAAGAAAAGCTCGTGGTCATGAACAACGCCGTGAAAAACAGCGCGAACGCCACCACATACGCGCCCCAATTGAAACCCGCGCGCAGTCCGTCGGAAAGCTGTGCGCCCACGAACCCGCCGGCGGGGATCGTTCCCCGCACTTCCGGAATGAACCCCAGCAGAGAGAGAAGTGCTGGGAGGGAAAGCAGCAAAAGGCCGTAGCCAATCAACGCGGTCACTTGCGAATGGATTGCCCGGCTGCGGCACCACCGCCAGCCCACGACCGCGATGGCCATCGGCAGAAGAAATGCCGCAAACCCAAGACCCTGAAACATCGAATCGGCGGCATACGCGCCGGCCGGTCCAATCCAATTTTGCGTGGGCGCTCCTTCGGGTGTGCTCACATTCCACGACGGATCTTTTGGCGAATACGATATCAATGCCAGCGCGATCAAGACCGCTAGCGAGATGCACAAAAATCCCACGAGCTCGTTGAGCCGCTTATTTTCCGTAGGTGTCAGAAAGCGCACAAAGATCTCCTCAGCTTTTTGGGGAAGGCTGAGTGTTGCCGCGGGTGCTGGCGCTATCGCAATCCCGCCTGGAGGAACGCCCAAACAGCACCGAATATAACAAACAATCGCGCCCGGGCGCCAAAACTTTATGCGCCCCTGTTCCTAAAGATGATCAGCGCAAAATGCCCATCGCCCAGGCCAGCACCACGGCGCCCACGATGATGCGGTACACCGCAAACGGCGCGAACCCATGTTTTCTCACCCACGCTAGAAACCAGGCGACGGACCCATAGGCCACGATAAACGACACTACGAATCCGATTGCCAGCACCAGCCACCCGTGCGGATCAATATGCGTGACCCCAATCGCATTCTCGCCCTTTCCTCGCAACGATTTCAGCAAATCGTAACCGGTGGCCACCACCATTGTTGGCATCGACAGGAAAAACGAAAACTCCAGCGCCGATGCCCGCGACATGCCGGCGATTTGTCCCGCCGCTATCGTCGACATCGAGCGCGATGTCCCCGGGAAAACCGCCGACAGAATCTGGCATGCTCCGATCCACACCGACTGTCCCAGGCTCATATCTTCCATATGCCACGTATGAATCCGGCTTCCGGCAGCCCCGGGCCCCGCCTGTTCCGACTTCGCGTTCAGCGTGTCAATGACCCACATCACCACTCCACCTATCAGCAGCGAGCTGCCCATGATGAACAGGCTCTCCAGGTGCTTGCCGATGACCTTAGTCAGCAAAAAAGCCGGCAGCGCCGTTATCACAAACGCGATGCACGTCAGCCCCAACGGATGCGTAAAGACCGTGCGGTCCCCGTGCTCCCCCTTCGGAAATGTCGCCAGAAACTTCGCGATGCGCTCGCGGAAATATACCGGCAGGCACAAAATCGCGCCCAACTGAATCACGATCGTGTACATCTTCCAGTAGCCGTTCGCCAGATCGATGTGGAACAACGCCTCGCTGATGCGCAAGTGCGCCGTCGAACTCACGGGCAAAAACTCCGTCAGCCCTTCGACAATTCCCAACAGCACCGACAAAAGGTAGTCGTTCAAATCGATTCTCCTGATTGCATGCCAGTTTTGCGTGCGATGCCCGGCAGGATTTTGCGCATTTCGTAGGCGTCGAGTCGGCCCAGATAGTAGCGCTTCAGCGTCGCCTCGATACGATATCCGCGACGCTGCCAGAAGGCAACCGCTGCCTCATTGTTCGTTGCGGTTTCCAGCAGCACCGACCGCACTCCCCGCGCCGCAAGATTGGATTCGAGTTGTTGTAACAGGGCAGTGCCCACTCCCTGGCGTCGCTGCTTCTCCGCGATGTCCAGCGTAATAATATGCGCCAACGGTGGGTTTTCTTCAGACAGCACGAACCCCAGCACGCGCGTCCCCTCAACCGCGACCACGCAGTCCGCCGAAGCCAGCGTCAGGAAATATCGCAATGTCGTTTTGGAATACGAAATTCCTTCCGGGAAACAGGCCTGGTCCAGCCGATGCAGTGCCGCAAAATCGTGCGGCTCGTAGGACCGGAGCGTGGGCGCCATGCCCGGATTGTAGTCCAGAATCTCCGCTGGTAGGTCTGTCCGCGGCCTTCTAACGGTAGCGTTCTTCTGCAAAAACGGTACTTCTCATTTCGCGCGTCTGGTAGGCGGCATCGTCATTCCCAGTGCCTTTACGGTGATCTCGTCCGGAACGGGCACGCCGTTTTGCTTGGTTACCACCGCAAAGCCGCCGCTGTAATCCCACATGGTCCACCCGATGCCGTACTTCTCGAGCGTGGTGCGCACATCGGAAATCCACGCCGCGCGGTCGTTCGGAGCCGCGGTTTTCCGGTACACCCCGAACTCATTGCAGGTCAGCGGCACCTTCCAGCGTTTCCCCCATGCGGCGATCTGGCCGATCTCTTCGTTAATCCGTGCCGCATTCCAACGGTCCATTCCGTAATGCTCCACCTGAAGGCGATTGACCGCATCGGGAACCAACGCGGCTGCCTGCTGCACATTCTCAGGATTCGAGGGATACGGCAGGTCTTTCAGGTAGTGCACGTAGTTCGTGCTCCAGGTCGCGCCTTGATGCGTGAACACATGCGGATCGTAAAAATGAAAGTTGTAGATTATGTTCGGGTCGCGGAGCGGCTCGATGAACAGCAATTCATTGTCCGCAGACCAGTTGGCGCCAGCAGCGATGATGGTCTGCGCGGGGGCGCCTTCCCGAATGGCGGCGGCAAGCTTCGATTGCACGCCCTCCCAGCGGTAACGGTCGCGAAATTCCGGCTCATTCAAAACTTCAAAAAAGACTTTTTCCGCATCGAGCGTCGCGTAGTGCCGCGCCAGTGCCCGCCAAAAATCCGCAAACTGCTCCACAAATTCATTGTCCGCGGCCAGTTTTTCCTTGAAATCCGAATCGGGGTGCATGTCGATGATCACCGCCAGTCCCTGATCCAAAACCATCTTCACCGCCGCATCCAGATATCCCAGGTAATCCGCCGGAATTTGGTCCGCCTGCTTGCGTCGGAACATCGGCTGCGGATTCACGCTCAGCCGTACGTGGTCAAACCCCATCGCCTTGATCAAGGCGATGTCCTGCGCGGTATTCCACGTTTCAAAATGTTCTTTCGTGTATCCCTTCTGGTCATACACCTGCGCGAACCATTCGCTCAGATTGATCCCGTTCCGCAAATGCACCGCACGCCGCTGTGCCACCCCGGCATCTGGTGAAGTCTGCGCCGGTGTGCCAGGCGCAACGAGAAGCAGCGCTACTGCCAAGATAGCATTCGCCGCAAAAAAGCATCGGAGCATGATGGATCACGCCCCTGCAAGTTCTGCAGATCTTTTCTTATTTCTCATAGTTCGATGATGACACTCTGCGCAGCTCCCACGCCGTCATTCTGAGCGCAAGGAAGGACGTTATAAAATGAGGCCAAATCTTTTTGCGTAATCGCTGGCCGAAAAGCGCTTTATATCACCGGTGCACATACGCGGTGTAATAGCGGAGGTTTTCTCGCGACCCTAGCAACGGCCGCATCATTCAGGCAGGCTTACCGCTGCTGCTTTCGCTCGTCTGCCCTGCTGTCCGCAAGCGTTTTCCGATCGGCGAATTTCTTGCCACAAACCGCATGCACGGGCAGAAGCCTTTACGGTTGCCCGGGGCCTGGCAGGCATACCGGTACGCCGCGTGAACGGTGGCGCGGTGCCCGCACAAGCACACCTCTCTCGCGCGTCCAGCCACGTCTTTTCCTTTGCTCCCCCTTGCGTCAGCCTTTGGTCCGGCGTCTTGCACTTTCTCCTCGCTCACAAGTCTTCTCCTTTTTTCAACCTCTCTCATTATACGACTACCGCAGGCCGGAGGGATTCTAGAGGGAATACCTGACCAAAGATACGGGAAAACGCCGGATTGAATCGGCCGCAGCATTCCTTCAGAATCGTTCGCACTAAAGGACGGCTAGCGCCTCCGTGAATCGGACCCTACCTACCCCGAGAACCACTTGTTTCTTTCACGGGGGCGCTCCCTTACCTCAGCTTTCAGATTCCCCGCGTTTGAACGGCCCCCGTCCCCAGCTCACTAGGTTCCCAACCTCCTCATTTTACAACGGGTTAGCCTCTCTTTTGACGCACTCACTAGTTATTCCTTGACAAACTGCCAGAATATGTTATAGTAGGTGTTGTACGATAGGCCGACGCTGCCTTGCCGCCTCGCTTATGCGCCCTGGCCGCCCTGTCCTCTTCATTCCCCCAGTACCGGTGCATCCACCACTCCCTCCCCTGCTCACCCACTCATCACCCATTTTGCCCTTCTTTTCTTTTCAATCACTTACGAATTGCAAATTCTGTAACTCCTTTGTTTTTACATTCATACAAAATGCCGGGGGTGTGCCCTCCTCTCTTCGTCCTCCAGAGTTCCGTATACTCTTCCAAGTTCCGTATGTCCTAAGTCCTTTGTTTTCCACTCTTACGAAAACTGCCGGGGTGGGGGGGGCATTCTTCCCATTCTGGAACTCGTCCTCCTTCTCGTTCACTCAGAACGACCGAGCGAAGTGGCGGGCTGCCCCGTCGCCTCTGCCGTTTCTGTGCCGGGCCGCGTCACGTACACCGCCAGCAGCAAGCTGGAGAGCAACAGCAGCCCGGCGAGATAGTACGGTGTCCCGGGAAGATGAATTCTGGCGCGTGGCGAAATCGCCAGCGCAAAAACTCGGCCAAAGAGCACTGGCCCGGCCATTCCCGTGATCGCGCGCAAAGAATTGATCGCCCCTTGCAGCTTGCCCTGGGATGTAGGATCAACTCGCTGGGACATCAGCGATTGCATGGCAGGAGCGGCGATCCCCCACAGGGCGATGAACGGAATGACCGCGAGCATGATCCAGCCGCGCGTGGCAAGACCAAAACTTACGAAGCCGAGCGTTCCAAAGAACAGACCGGAGAGAAGGCTGTGGCGCTCGCCGAAGCGCTTCACAAACGGGCCGACAAGCACGCCGGAGACAATTGCCGCACTGACACCGACAACCGCAAGGGAGAGGCCCACGTCGCGCTGATTCCAGGCATAACGGTACTCGGTGTAGAGCACATAGACCGTTTGCAAGGACTGATGCGCGAGATAGTAGAGAGTAGTGACCACGGCGAGCCCCGCAAGCTGCGGATGGGAACGAAAGAGGTTCAAGGAACCCATCGGATTGGCCATGTGCCAGGCCGATTTGGCGCGGCGTTCCGGCGGCAGCGACTCTGGAAGGATGAAAAAGCCGTAAAGCGTATTGGTAAGGCTGAGTATGGCAGCGGCCCAGAAAGGAAAACGAAGATTGATGTTCCCAAGATAGCCGCCGACCGCAGGGCCAATGACGAATCCCAGCCCAAACGCGGCGCTGACCAGACCGAAGGGCCGGGCGCGTTTTTCCGGTGGAGTGACGTCAGTGATATAAGCGAATGCGGTGGAGACGTTGGAGGCAGTGATCCCGGAAATGATGCGGCCAACGAACAGCCACCCGAGCGACGGAGCAAGAGCCATGAAGATGTAATCGATTCCCAGGCCGAAACAGGAAATGAGAATGATGGGGCGGCGGCCGAATCGGTCGGACCACGCACCGAGAATCGGCGAAAAGATAAATTGCATCGCGTTCCATGCAAATCCGAAGTATCCGACAATGTCTGATGCGCGCCCGAAGTCGCCACCCTCGAATTGCCGGATGAGATCGGGCAGCACCGGCGCGATTATCCCAAAGGCCAGAAAATCAAACGCCACCATGACCAGGATAAAGACAAAAGCTGCACTGCTGGGGGACGAAGAAGGGAGAGGAGCGGGGGTGGTCTTCTCAGCCATCGACAGCTCAGCCGCCTACACTTCGAGAATCACGGGAAGAATCAGCGGCCGCTTGGAGGTTTGCTTGTTGATGTACCGTTTCAGGTCCACGCGAATTTTTTCCTTAATCACGCCCCAGTCGGAATTTTCTTCGGCGCTCGATTCGGAAACTGTCTTCATGAGCACTGCGCGCGCGCCCGACAGGAACTCGGCGCCGTTGTCGCTCATCAGGCCGCGCGTCACGATTTCCGGCTGCGATTCGAGTTTTCCGGTGTGCTTGTCGATCGCGATGATGGGCACCACCACGCCGTCTTCCGAAAGATGTTTCCGGTCGCGAATCACCACCTCTTCGATTTCTTCGAGCGAGCCGGAATCCACAAGCACACGGCCGGCCGTCACCGGCTCGCGCCGGTGTGCCCCGTCCTCGGTAAATTCCACGCGTTGCCCGTCTTCCAGCAGCAGGATTTCTTCGGAAACCGCGCCGAGCTGGTGGGCGAGCGCGGCGTGGCGGAAGAGGTGCCGGTACTCCCCGTGTACGGGAATAAAATATTTCGGCTTCACCAGTTGTAACATTAATTTTTGTTCTTCCTGACTGGCGTGACCGGAAACGTGAATCAGGCCCGCGGAATTTTCGTAATACACCAGCGCGCGGCGGCGGAACATGTGATCGAGCATGCGGAAAATGGATTTCTCGTTGCCTGGAATGATGCGCGCGGAAAGAATCACGCTGTCGTTTTCATCCAGGGAAACGTGGCGGTGATTGTCCACGGCGATGCGCGAGAGCGAGGACATCGGCTCGGCCTGGCTGCCGCTGGCCAGAATGATGATGCGTTTCGGATCGAAGCCGCGAATATCCTGCGGGCGCACCACCATGCCGTCGGGAATTCGAAGAACCTCGAGCGAGTGCGCAATTTCGACGTTGTCGACCATGCTGCGGCCGACAAACGCCACTTTGCGATGGACCCGCGTGGCAATGTCAATCACTTGCTGAATGCGGTGAATGGAAGAAGCAAAGCAGGACAGAATCACGCGCCGCGGCGCGGAACGGCATAACTCTTCGATGCGCGGCACGATGGCGCGCTCGGACGGCGTGAAGCCGGGGCGCTCTACGTTTGTTGAATCGCTGAACAGCGCGAGCACGCCTTCCTTTCCGTATTTTGCGAAAGCGTGCAAATCGAACGGTGCGCCGTCCACGGGAGTCTGATCGATTTTGAAGTCGCCGGTGTGCAGGATTACGCCGAGCGGCGTCCGGATCGCGAGCGCCACGCAGTCCACGGTGCTGTGCGTTACGGATATGAATTCAATTTCGTAGGGGCCGATCTCGACAAGCCGGCCGGGCATCACTTCGCGCAGCGTCGTGGATTCCAGCAGTCCCGCCTCATCCAGGCGTTTTTTCACCAGCGCAAGCGTGAAGCGGGTTCCGTAAACTGGAACATTCAAATCGCGAAGGATGTAAGGCAGGGCGCCGATGTGGTCTTCATGGCCGTGAGTGAGCACGATCGCGCGGACATGCGAGCGGTTCTGCTTGAGATAGGAAATGTCCGGGATCACCAGGTCGACGCCGAGAAGCTCGGATTCCGGGAACATCATGCCGGCGTCGATGACGATGATGTCGTCGCCGAGACGCAACACCATCATGTTCATACCGAATTCGCCGAGCCCTCCGAGAGGAATAGCGGTAATGGATTGCTTGATCTTGCTCAAGAAAGCGTCAGCTCCGGGACGCAAGCGAGAATCGTATCACACGGCGGTGACGGCTGCTCCGTGACGGCGACGCGTGCCGCAAGCGCGCAGTGCGTGACGACGCCCCCTCTTCTTCTCCTTGACAGTCTAGGAGAACAACACTATATTCCTAGATGCTCTAGGAGAGGGAGCTTCCGTGGACAAGCAACTCGACCTTCTGCAAGGCACTTTGGACATGCTGATCCTCAAGGCCGTTTCCCTCGGGGCGCTGCATGGTTACGGCATCCTCCTGCGCATCCAGCAGATTTCGAAGGATCGCTTGGAGATTCAACAAGGCTCGTTGTATCCGGCGCTGTATCGCCTGGAAGACCAGGGCTGGATCACGAGCGAATGGGGTGAGTCGGAAAACAAGCGCAAGGCGAAATACTATCGTCTCACGGCAGCGGGGAAGCGCAGATTGCGAGAAGAAGCGGAAAAGTGGAACCACATGGCGGATGTCATTGCGGGAATCCTGCGCACCACGGCGGAGGAAGTATGACGCTGTGGAGCCGGTTTTGGTCGTGGCTGCGGGCAATTCTGCGGCGCTCGCGCATAGAAAGCGAAATGGATGCCGAACTCCGTTTTCACATCGAAGCGTGCGCCGAGGATATGGTCCGTCATGGGGTGTCTCGCGCCGAAGCGCTGCGGCGGGCACGGCTGGAGTTTGGCGGGATCGAGCAAACAAAAGAGGAATGCCGCGACGCACGCGGCGTGAACTTCATCGAAAGTCTCATTCAAGACTTGCGCTTTGGCCTGCGCATGCTGCGGAAGAATCCCGGATTTACTGCGATTGCCGTCTTCACACTGGCGCTGGGCATAGGCGCGAACACCGCCATCTTCAGCATGGTCAACGCGGTGCTGTTGCGCCCTCTACCATACAAAGACGCCAACCGCTTGGTCACGGTCTGGGGTTACAACCGTGCGCGAGGCTACGACACCGACCTGGTATCGCCGCTCGACTTTGCCGATTGGCGGTCTCAGAACCATGTTTTTGAGGGAATCGCGGCATCCACCGACACACAGTATACGTTGACGGGCGAGGCGGAGCCGGTGCTCATCATCGCCTATTCTTTCTCTGCCGACTACTTTCACGTGCTCGGCGTCGCACCGCTCCTGGGACGCACGTTTCTGCCCGAAGAAGAGCAGCCTGGAAAGAACCATGTGGCCGTGCTGAGCTATTCGTTCTGGCAGAGCCACTTCGGCGGGAACCGAGACTTGGTAAGCAAGAGCATCGTCCTTGACGGATCGCCTTACACGGTGGTTGGGGTCATGCCCCCGGAGTTCCAGTATCCGCCGCTTACTGAGCTTTGGACTCCGTTCACCGTAAAACCCGAAGCTGCTCAAGATCGCGGTTACCGCTATCTGCGGGTGATGGCACGTCTGAAACCAGGTGTAACGATTCATCAGGCGCAAACGGAGATGAATGCTATCGCCGGGCGTTTAGCGCAGGAGTACCCGAAGACGAACAAAGATGAAGACGCGACCAGCCTTACCGGCCTGCGCCAAAAGATCAGTGGGGACATCCGTCCGGCACTACTCGTGCTTCTGTGCGCGGTGAGCTTCGTGTTGCTGATAGCCTGCGCGAACGTCGCCAACCTGCTGTTGGCGCGAGCAGCCAGCCGGCAGAAAGAAGTGGCCGTGCGCGCCGCGCTTGGGGCCAGCCGACTTCGGCTGGTGCGCCAGTTCCTCACCGAAAGTATGCTGCTGGGGCTCGCGGGCGGAGCACTCGGCCTGCTGCTCGCTTCCTGGTGCGCTCGAGCAATGGTCACCATGTTTCCTCCCACGATTTTTAACGTCAGCATCCCGCACATCGAGAAGATTCCGATAGACGGTTGGGTGCTGGGCTTTGCGACGGTCGTCTCCTTGTTCACGGGTGTGGTCTTCGGATTGGTGCCGGCCCTGCACGCTTCCGTGAACACAAGCGAGTCGCTAAAGGAATCGGGCCGCGGCCTGGCGGGAGGCACGCAAGGCAGACGTTATCGCAGCGCCTTGGTGGTTGTGGAATTGGCGCTGTCCTTGATGCTGCTCGCGGCGGCCGGTCTGACCCTGAGAAGTTTCGTTCACCTGGTAGGAAGCGACCTCGGCTTGAACCCCGATCATGTTTTGACCATGCGTGTTCTGCTCCCAGGCTACAAGTATAAAACGGGTGCTCAACAAATTGCATTCATCGAGCAAGCGGTGGATCGCATCCGGCCGCTTCCCGGCGTGAAAGCGGCAGGCATGGTGACATTCCTTCCGCTGGGTGGATGGTATGGAGACCGGGCGGTTCGCTGGAAGACCAACCAACGCCCGAGAACCAGCGGCCTATCGCGCTATGGAGCTCGGTGACCCCGGACTACTTCCGCGCGCTAAGGATTCCGTTAATCAAAGGCCGGTTTTTTGAGGATCGCGACAGTCAGAGCGCGCCTCCCGTGGCTATCATTAGCAAGAGTCTGGCACAACGGCTTGTGCCGAATGCCAAACCCATCGGCAAACGGATGAATGTTGAAGGCGTGAAGGGTGTTGTTGAAGTAGTGGGCGTTGTTGGCGACGTGCATCAGCTAGGAATTACGTCCGAAATGACCTCAGAAATTTATTTGCCATTCTCTCAGGTTGCCGCGCCGATTATTTGTTTCGCGATCCGCACGACGGAAGACCCGCTCAGTCTTGTCAAGGCGGCTGAGAGTGCCATTTGGGCGGTGGATAAAGATCAGGCTGTGGGCTTTGTGATGAGTATGAGTCAGTTGGCATCCGATTCGCTGGCTCCTCAGCGCGTCATTGTGCTGATCCTGGGCGCCTTCGGAAGCACCGCCCTGCTGATGGCGGCCGTCGGAATTTACGGTGTCATTGCGAATTCTGTCGCGCAGCGCACCCATGAGATTGGCGTGCGCATGGCGCTCGGCGCAAGGTCCGGCGATGTGCTGAAGCTCGTCGTGGGTCAAGGGTTCGGACTGGTGCTAGTGGGCGTCGCTATCGGCCTGGCCGGGGCCTTTGGTCTAATGCGCTTTGTTTCGAGCCTCCTTTATGGCATTCGTCCGACTGACCCAGTGACCCTAGTCGTCGCCGCATTCGTACTGGCTGCGGCTGCGCTGCTAGCGAGCTACATTCCCGCCCGGCGAGCAATGCGTGTCGATCCGATGGTGGCGCTGAGATACGAGTGAAGCGTAACAGCAGCTAATGGTGGCCGCCACCAGCGAAGAGATGAGCGATCGACACGAGAATGACGGCGCCCAAAGTTGCCGCGGCGAGCGAATACCAGAAGCCGCCACCGAAGATTCCGAGCTTCACGAAGACCCAGCCGCCGATGAACGAGCCAACGATCCCAAGAATGATGTCCGTGATGCAGCCAAAGCCGCGGCCGCGCGCGATTTTTCCCGCGAGCCAGCCGGCGATAAGACCGATCATCAGCCAGCCAATCACTCCGTGCCGGAATTGAACGATAAAGAACTGAGGATCCATTAAAAGAGAAGAAAAGAGAGCAAGCATCTCGCCTCCGGACGATCGAAAGTTTCAACAATACCCTTTTTCACATTTATGCGGGAACGATTTCTTTGTTTCAGCGGCGCGCTCGCGCAGGCCAATAGGCAGCGAGGGCTTTCGACTCGCTGCGCTCGCTCAGGAATCGCGCCCTCATCGGGTGCTCGGCTGCTGCTGGGTCATGCAGTGGAGCGTTCCCAAGCCGAGCACCAGGTCGCGGCAAGCAATGCCCACCACTTCGCGGTCCGGAAACAAGCGAGCCAGCGTGTTCAGAGCCACGCGGTCGTTCGAATCGTTAAAGGTTGGCACAAGCACGAGTTCATTGGCGACATAGAAATTCGCGTAACTGGCGGGCAGGCGATGGCCGTTGAAATGAACAGGTTCGGGCATGGGCAAAGTTTCCATGCGCAAAGGGGTGCCGTCCTGATCCTTCATGGATTTCAAGAGCGCAAAATTTTCCTGGAGTGGGGCGTAGTTCGCATCGCTCGAATCACTTTCCAGGACGGTGACGATGGTGGAAGGGTTCACGAAACGTGCGAGATCGTCTACATGGCCGTGGGTGTCGTCGCCGGCGATGCCATTTTTTAGCCACAGGACATTGGTGATGCCGAGACATTCGCGGAAGAGTTGGGCGTAATCGTTTTTCGTGAATCCGGGATTCCTTTCCTGGACATTGCTCAGAAGGCATTCTTCCGTGGTGAGAAGTGTGCCTCGTCCATTGACCTCGATGCTTCCACCTTCGAGCACGACACGGCGGCCTTTGTGCTGCGGCTGCCAGAAACGGCATTTCAGTTTTTGATTCACTTTGGTCACGACCGCGGCGTCTTTTTTGTGATTCGCATACTTGGCCCAGCCGTTGAACTGAAAGTGATTGAAAGCGACCTCGCCGGAATCGTTTCGAACACAGATCGGACCGGAGTCGCGCATCCACCCGCGATCGGTGGGGATGGGGAAGAAATCCACGGCGTCAAGATTCGCGCCGGATTTTTTCAAGATCGCGCGAACGCGTGACTGTGCTTCGCGGTTTTCGACGAGCAGATAGACGCGCTCGACCTTCGATAAATGGCGGACGATCTCCGCGAAGGCCCAAGGGATGGGGGCAAATTTACCGGGCCAATCGGTGAGTTCGTGTGGCCAGCCGAGCCAGGTCGCTTCATGGGGTTCCCATTCGGCGGGCATGCGGAAGCCGAGGGCGCGTGGTGTTTCGAATTGCAGCGATTGTTTCATCGGAAGCGAAGAATTTAACACACAGGACGCACGGCACACAGAGGACGCAGGGCTCACAGAGGATGCAGAGAGAACAAGAGTTTGCTATTTTTCGCCGAGCCAACGGTTGAGGATGGGTTGATAGGCGTCGATGCGGCGATCGCGCAGGAAGGGCCAGTTCCTGCGCGTTTCCTCGCTCTTTGCCGGGTCGCATTCAACGACGAGGATTTCCTCTTTGTCATGGGAAGCTTGGGCGACAATTTGACCAAAAGGATCGGCCACAAAGGAATTTCCCCAGAATTCCAAGCCCGCGTCGCCATTTTCGGGCTTGCCTTCGAAACCGACGCGGTTGACGACAGCAGCGTACACGCCGTTGGCGATGGCGTGACCACGCTGAATCGTGCGCCAGGCATCCAGCTGCGCAGCGCCAAACTCCGCCTTCTCGTGCGGATGCCAGCCGATGCTGGTCGGGTAGAAGATGACCTGCGCGCCTCCGAGCGCGGTGAGGCGCGAGCCTTCGGGATACCACTGGTCCCAGCAGATCTGTACACCGATGCGGGCGTACTTGGTGTCGAAATTGGGAAAGCCGAGGTCACCCGGAGTGAAATAAAATTTTTCGTAATAGAGCGGATCGTCGGGAATATGCATTTTGCGGTATTTACCGAGAAAAGTTCCATTGGCGTCCAGGACCGCGCACGCGTTGTGGTAGACGCCGGGAGCGCGGCGTTCGAACAAGGAGATGACCAGGGCAACTTTCTTTTCCTTGGCAACCTGTGCCAATTTCTCCGTAGTGGGTCCTGGGACGGCCTCTGCGAGATTGAAAAGCTCGGGGTCTTCGGTGCGGCAGAAATATTCACTGCGGAAGAGCTCATGGACGGAGATGATTTGAGCGCCCCGCGCAGCCGCGGCACGGATTTTGTCGACGGCGCGCGCCAGATTTTCTTCCGGGTTCCTCGTGCATTTCATTTGCACGAGGCCAATGGTGAATTTGCCGGGCATGAATTTTAGTGTAGCACGAGCAAGAAACGTCTTTGCATGCGCGATTTTTCTTTCCTTTGCGTCGCGTTTGTACTAAAAATCTTCCGAGCGTTCAAGCATCATCACGATTCAGCAGCAAGATTGACCTTCATTCGCAACAAGAAAGCGAATTGTTCCCTTGAGGAGCCGCGATGGCCAAGCAGCAAAAGAAGACTGTGACCGGGCGGGTGCTGCACGATCCGGTGAAGGATAAGCTCCGGGCGATCTTTCCGTTGGATTTATCCCGCTGCCGAAGCATCGATGAACTGGTTCGCGCCATGGGCAACACGGCGTTCACGGGGCGGCAAATCGGAGACGCGGCTGACGTTCTGGAGGCCATGGCGCGGGATAAAGATTGCTTTGTAGTGATGACGCTTTCCGGTGCGCTGACGGTCGGCAAGATGGGACTGGTCTTCTGCGATCTCATCGAGTCCGGTGTCGTCAACGCTATCGTTTCGACGGGTGCGTTGATGGCGCACGGCCTGGTGGAAGCGACGGGACACTCCCATTTCCGGTATGACCCGCGGATGGATGACAAGGAGCTGTTTCACGCCGGCTACAACCGGGTCTACGATTCACTCGAGCCGGAAGTCAACCTGGATCATGTGGAAGAAGTGATGCAGCATATCCTCGACGCGTGGGACGCCGAGGAAGTGGTTTGCAGTTGGAAGGTTCACCGGCGGATCGGGGAGTATCTGCATGAGAAGTCGCCGGGGCGCGGAATCCTTAAATCAGCTTACGAACATAATGTTCCCGTGTTTGTTCCGGCGTTCAGCGATTCGGAGCTGGGGATTGATTTCGCGCTGCATAAGATTGCGCGGCAGAAAGACAAGCGGCCGCTGTTGCGATTCGACCCTTTCGAGGATTTCGAGAAGTTTGCCGACACGATGCTGGCGACCAAACGCATGGGAATCTTTACCGTGGGCGGTGGCGTGCCGCGCAATTGGTCGCAGCAATTTGGTGTTTATGCCGAGCTGCTGGCGCGGCGCGGGTATAGGAAGCTGCCACTGAAGCGCTACAACTACGGTGTGCGAATTTGTCCGGAGCCGGTAAGCTGGGGCGGGCTGAGCGGCAGCACATACACTGAGGCGGTTTCCTGGGGGAAATTCGTTCCGCCTGAGGAAGGCGGGCGGTTTGCGGAAGTATTCGATGACGCGACCGTGGCGCTGCCGTTGATCGTGGGAGCGGTGCTGGAGCGGCTCTGTTATTTCAAACGAAGCTGAGGGAGCGGGCCCGCGACTTTTATCCCGCTGAAACCGAGGGCGGAGGCAGTTATGGCAAAAGGTGAGGCGGCACGATCAGTTTGTTTGTACGACGTTCATCCGGGTGTAGCCATGGTGCAGAAATGGGTCGCGGAATTGAAGAGTAAGACCGGGCGATCGTTGGAGGAGTGGCTTGCGCTGGTGAAGAAAGAAGGGCCGAAAGACGAAAAGGCGCGGCGCGAGTGGCTGAAGACGAAGCACAAGCTGGGCACGAACAGTGCGTGGTGGATTGTGGAGCGCGCCGATGGCAAGGGCGAAGAGGATACTCCGGAAGCGTACTTGCAGGCTGCGGCGCGCTATGTCGAAGAGCAATACGCCGGACCGAAAGAAAAGTTGCGACCGGTTTATGATGAATTGCTGAGGCTGGGGAAGTCGCTCGGCGCCGACGTAAAGGCCTGCCCGTGCAAGACGATCGTACCACTCTACCGCAAGCACGTTTTCGCCCAAATCAAGCCCACGACAAATACGCGCATCGACTTCGGCCTGTGCCTCACGCAGTATAAGGGCAAGCTGCCAAAACGCCTGGTGGATACCGGCGGGCTGGCGAAAAAAGACAGGATTACTCATCGGATGGAGTTGAAATCGTGGGTGAAATCGATAACGAAGTGAAAAAATGGCTAGAGACCGCCTACGATCTCGATCTGTAGCCGCCGGATTGGTCACTTTCTTCTTTTCGCTGTTTGCATTGATCGGAGCACGCTCCGGCATGCCTCGCAGCCCGAGGCCGCTTGTCAAGATTCCTCTGGGAAGTCCGGCGAACATCGACGGAGTGGTGAAACCCGGTGAATGGAGGGGAGCGGCTGACGTAGCGATTTACGTGGAGCCTGGTTGGACGGTGAAAGTGCTTCTGAAGC
>Ga0066704_10000014_pt1 | contig 32764 bp, 28 predicted proteins | sample GraSoiAngelo_153_FD_66458 | JGI IMG/M metagenome (GOLD analysis project Ga0066704, IMG submission 66458) | Grasslands soil microbial communities from the Angelo Coastal Reserve, California, USA - 14_1009_12_40cm | ecosystem: Environmental > Terrestrial > Soil > Grasslands | place: USA... | reverse complement strand
CACCAGCATGGTTCTCCTCCATTCAATGTAGCTGGCCCCTTAATCTCGTGTCTCACTTTTGGGGTGCACTCCAGACTTCCCCGCCCCCCCTCGCTTCCGTCTCGTTAATTCGCTTTAATCACAGTAGGAGAACTCAAAACCCCGGCACCATAGTAGATTTTCAGAGGCTTGCGTACCCTATACTTCCGGCGCCTGATTACAACAGTTCTTGTCGGCGTTGCGCCAAGACGACCCCACAGTGAACTCGCCTCGATGATTTCCCACTCAGTGGTAGAGCCCACCATCAGTGACTTTTACTCCTCCTACCTTAGTTGGAATTGGCCGGGATGGAAATTGGCTCGCCAGGACGGAAGGACATATTTCTTCCCGGACGGTGGCGCGGTCCAGCGCCCCGAGCAGGGCGCGCTCATCGCAGTGCAGGACGCATCGGGAAACTCATTGCGTTTGCAGCGCGACTCCACGGGAAATCTGCAGCGTGCTATAGTTCCGGATTTCGGTGGATTCAGTTTAAGTACGACTCACATTACCGAATGACCGGAGCCCAAGAAAATAATGGGCGCGAATTCGTGTATCGCTATAACACGGATGGCTGCTTGGAGGAGGTAGAGGATGCCGATCACCACATAGCGAAATACGGCCACGAAGGCGCTCGATGCCCCACTAGCATGGCGATTGATGGGCGCCCGGTTTGGAGCGCGCAGTTCGATGAGTCGGACCGCTGGCGGACGCAGGAACCTTCCGATTCGCATACGCTGTAGATTCATCAGGCGCTGCCACCCAAGTGGACATCAAAGACCCGGGGAATAACGTGTTGCGCATCACTTACGGCCGCTCGGGACATCGCTTGGAGCACATTGCCATCGGCAAGACGTTGCCTGCCCTACGGTAATCGGTTTCAAAAACATGGCCTCGAGAATTGACTAATGTCAACGCGCAGCTCTATGCTTGCGCGGAAAGCCAGGCTCCCGGTCTGCGTGGTCCCTCCAGGGTACCCTCCATGCGCTGACCCAGAATTTGCAATTGCGGATTTTGCATCTTACTTTCCGCAACGACTTAAAGTGTTGGTGTCGGCAAGAACAGAATGGACAACGCACCTAAGATTTTGTTTGTGGATGACGAAGAGACCATCCGGCTGACTCTTCCGCCGGTCTTGCAGTCCTACGGCTTTAGCGTGACCTGTGCAGCAACCGTGTCGGAAGCCCTAGATGTCATAAGGCAGCAAAGCTTCGATGTTCTGATCAGTGACTTGAATATTGGTCATCCGGGCGATGGCTTTACGGTTATCAGCGCGATGCGTAGCGCTCAGCCCGATGCTGTCAGATTTGTTCTCACCGGCTACCCTGCATTTGAGAGTGCTTTAGAAGCCATCCATGAAGAGGTAGACGATTACTTAATCAAACCAACTGAAACGGAGCCGCTGGTTGAAAAGATTCGCTCCAAGCTGGCAAAACGAAGCCCTGCCCCAGGCATTCTCCGCCAGCGGCTCACGCAGGTAATCCGAGAAAACCGGGAATCCATAACCGAACATTGGCTTCAAGCAGCGAAGCACGATCCTGAAATAGCGGCCATTCCTATCACAGACTCGGTGCGCAAGTACGGCGTACCCTTACTATTGGATGTGGTTACGGATGTCGTACACGGGCGGGAGATCACTGCTGAGGACCGGAAATCCTATGCCCGACACGGGGCACGCCGCCACAAACAAAGTTACACAGTTCCTTTACTGGTTCGGGAAACCCGGCTGCTGCAGAGCTCAGTTGCGGATTGCGTCCAAAACAATTTCGATAGGATTGAGATTAATCACCTGATCCCGGACATGTTGCATTTTTTCGGGACGGTTGAAGTTCTGCTGGAATTCTCGGTACGCGCATTTATTCAGCAAAGCAACTCTGAAACCGCGTCCGGTCGCAAGGGAACAAAGAAAATCGATCGGATCGTCCGGTAGCGAGCAGCGAGGTACGCCTCAGTATCCTAGAGCCCGACGTGCAACGGACGTACCGATCCCTCGCGGGGTCACAAAGGCTGCGACACTACCCAACCCGAGCATGTTCACCGCTATCGGACGACGCCGGTCTAGTGAGGGGTGAGCCGCTTGGAAATCAAAGAGGCGTGGAGCACGTCCTTGTCCCACGTGCCTAAGACGATCACGCGGTCATTGTCGTTGACCTGACTGGCATCGATATCGTTGACCTTCTTGCTGTGGTGCTCTTGACTAGCCCATTTTGTCGAGCTGTCGTACTGAACCGTCTTCTCGACATTGGTTCCTAGCGAACGAACCGTCAGCTCGGATTTGTCCTTATTGCTCCTAATGACAATACCCTCCAAGCGGCTCTGTTTTGCCGCCTTGGTCTTGGCCGGCGTCCCTTTCATCTCCATGCCGCCCTGTTGCTCTTGCGAAAACACCAACATTGACAGGGAAAAGGCAAGTACAGTCGCGAAAAACAGCTTTTTCAACATGTCACATCCCCCTTGACTGGAAAAGATTGCCTTGCGGGAAGAAACAATAGACCTTAGGAGAAAAAAGAGCAAGCCCTACCCTAACTTGTGAGCTGTTCTTAATACCGCACAGCCCTTTATCGACGGATCTCGGTTTGGTTATCGCTGTGGTGGAGGGGTAGCGAGAGGTTCATTCTGCGGAGCTTGGTCCTGTGGCACTTGACTCTGCGGCAGCTGACTTTGCGGCGCTGGGGTCTGCGGCGTCTCGGCCGGGCGTGCCGGGTTCGATTGCGTGGGCGCGGCGGATTCTGGTTCCGCTACCGGAGAATTGTCGCGGCGTTTGAGCTGAATCGGTCCACCTTCGCGGCGGCGAGCTTCCTGTGTGGCTTGCAGATTCGCCTGCGCACCTTCATCGTTGCTACGAGCAACTTGGCCGAGGGGCAAGCCCTGCATCTCATGACGATTCGCCAGGGTCACGCGTGCACTTGCGTCCCTGGCTTCCCTGGCCGCGGCATAAAATTGATCAGCGGTTTCGTGGTCGCCGTCCATTTCCGCAACGTAGCCCATGTTGTTTAGCGTGAAGGCGTTCCTGGGATCAAGCTTATAGGCCTGCTCAAAATAACTGCGGGCAGCCTGCGAATCGTTTCGGTTGAGCGCGGACACTCCCTGCAGATTCAAGCGTGCGACTCTGTCTTCAGTCGTCTGTTCGGTTTCGAGCCGCCGGCGAACTGCCTTAGCATTATTCGCCGCAATTTCACTGATCGGCTTGCCACGCCAGTGCGGATCGAGCGTAACGATAACTGGATCGGAAGAGTGCACATCCGCGGCCTGACTGTAATAACGGAAAGCCGATTCCAGCTCGCCTTCCGCTTCCATGGTGAACCCGAGATTATTTAGGGTGAAAGCGTTGCGCGGATCCACTGCCAGAGTCCGCTGAAGAACTTCCGCTGCTTCCTGGGTTCTGCCCTGGGAGAGAAGACTCATGGCTTCAACATTGCCGCGATTGATTCTCAGTTCGCGGTTGCCGAAAGAACCTGTGATCTCGGTGAGCTGTTTTCCCTTTAGTTCAGGAACGCTGGCCTGATCGATTGTTGTTTCCGAATCCTGCCTCGATGCCAACTGGTAATAGCGCTGGGCACGCTCCACTTTTCCCTGGAGCTCGGAAATATAGCCCAAATTATTTAAAGTGAAAGGGTCGTTGGGATCCAAAAGATATGCTTTATAGAAAAGTTTCTCGGCTTGATCGAATTGGTGTTTTTCGATGGCCTTCACTCCGTCGCGATTGAGTTGCTGCACCGGAGTAGGCTTGCTTCGCTTGGGCAAAGTAATGCGCAGATCGCCGGCCCACGCGGGCGAGAGACTGGCAATCAGCAACAGGAATGCTTGAAAACTCTTACGTGTCATGAGTCCTGAAAGTCTCCGAACCTCTCGATTCGTGCTTTTTGATGCCCATTCAGCAGTTCGCGTTTCCCCGGCATTCCCCTTATTTTCAGCGACTTTGGCCACTCTTTCGAGGTGAGCTGCATCCAAAAGACCGCAAACCTATGTCTCGTCTCCTGCAACTCTCCATGCTACTGGCGCTTGGCGCTTCGATGAACGCCCAGTCTCAACCAGCGCCGGTTCCGTCGAACTCCAATGAAGCGGCGAAGACCGCGCCAGCTACCACCGCGCCCGCGTCGCATGACCCGTTGTTGGATCTGCCGACATTGCCCAAGAAGAAAGTGTCTTTGATCGGGGGCACGGTGGCGAAACTGGATCCCATTCAGAACCAGGTCACGGTGCAAACCTTCGGCAGTAAACAGAAAATGCGTATGGGATTCGACGTACGCACGCGCTTTTTTCGCGATGGTCAAACGTCCAATCAGCGGGAACTGAAACCTGGTCAGCGTGTGTACGTGGACACCATGCTCGACGGAACTAAAATATTTGCTAAGACAATCTGGATCGAAACCCAAGCCCCGGCAGGAGATGCGCGCGGCCAGGTCATGAGCTACGATCCGCAGGACGGAACTCTTACTCTCAGGGATGAACTTTCGGCGCAGCCTAATAAATTTCATGTTGCACCCACCACAGTAGTGCGGCAGGAGAAAGAGACTCGCTCGGTTGCAGATCTGAAGCCGGGCTCACTGGTTTCGCTCACTTTTGGCGCCCAAGGCGGTGATCACCGCACGGTGAGTGAGATTAACGTATTGGCCCAGCCGGGGTCGTCGTTCTCATTCTTCGGCAAAGTTACCTATGTCGATTTGTCGCGCCGGCTGATTGCCATCGCCAATCAACCTGATAGTAAGACTTATGACATCTACCTGGAGGCGCTGCCCATGAGCGCACTCCGCGATGTGCGGCAAGGATCCGAGGTGGGAATTTCCGCCGTGTTTGACGGCTCACGCTACGTCGCGCGCAGCATTGAGGTCGTTCCCTCCACACCATTGACGCCGGCAGATCGGTAGCGCCGGCGTCTCGCCGGCTGTTTCCGCCAGGTGATCATCAGCTGTCCAAAAGCCGGCGGGGACGCCGGCGCTACGGGGATTAACTGGAGAGTCCTACGCCGGTGTCGGATGACAAACGGGTTTGCGACGCCTGCTCAATTGCGAGGTCGGGATCTTCAAACAAGTAAGCTACGAAATTTCTGGCATAGCGCCATAAGGTTGAGAGATCTGTTTGGTACCAGCAGCATTCGATCATCCGCGGGGAAAAGCCGCACAGGAATTGAAATCGCAGATGGATGTCTTGCGGCGAAACCAGACTGGCAGCGGCCATTCGATGATTGCCTTCGATGATGGTCAGAGGACCCTCTTCATCCAATCCAATGAGTAGCACGGAACTATCGTGCTCCGGTGCGCTGGCCAGTTCGTCGCTCAACGATCGCAGTTTGGCGACAAATGTGTCCGAAGGATGCGAACCTACCCGAGCCCGAATGTGATCCACCATTTCCGTCAAATAAAAATTCCCGTTGGCGAGTTTGCGCCAGTGATTGCGTGGGAACACGCGTATGCGCGGCAGATCACTGGTGCGCAGTTCTACCTGCCACCATTCCGTATCAACGGGGAGTTCACGCCACATTCTGCCACGACGCCGGTACAACAACGCGCGACGCAGTTCATTTTCTGCCGGGTTGCTCAAGTTTGGATGGGTAACGATTTCGCGAAACTGCTCACGATAGCGATCGAATTCAGGTTGATAAAATTCGCTCTTCAGGAACTCAGAAATGACTTCATCTTCCGATACCCGCCTGACCTTTCTCATGGCACCGGCCGAGCGAAAGGCGTCTGCCAGGGGAATCCCGACTTCGGGCTGGGGACTGAGTACTTCTCTCTGAGCGCGGAAGAATGGAATCGACACCGCCAACAGCAATAGCATCATGACTACAAGCTGAACCGTAATGACGTCCTGCAATGTATTGTGGAAGAGATAAATCCCACCCACAATTGCGCCACTGAAACAGAGTTGAAGCCAGCCCACATTGCCGATTTTCCGGGAAATTTCATAACTCATGAGCACTACGCCGAGCGAGTAAATCCCAGTTGTGGCGGCATAGAGCACCAGAAGTGAGGAGTAAGGACTCTGCCCTCCCAACGGGAAGCCGTCACCCAAGACGCTATGCCATAACGACGAAGGAGCCAGCCACACTGCCAGCGTGAACAAAGAAGTAATCAGAACCACCAACAATAGCGCTGTGCTCAGGACAGCGCGGCCGTCGCGTTCGTGCGAACGCGCCCGGGCAGAAAAGGGAAACATGCTGCTGACCACGGACCACGACAACATGTAAACCACACGTCCCACCAGAGCGATGGTGGCGTACACTCCAGCCTGAGTTGCGGAAAAGAAATGTTTTACGAGAATAATATCCAGGTTGTTGATAATTACCTGGCCCACAAAAAATACGATGGCTTGAACGCCTTCTTCCAAAGTAGCAGGCACGCCGGCCTGCGCATCGGTGGCTAACTCTCGGCCTGGTTTCGCAACCAGATAAGCAAACACGATAGAAGCGACCACAGCAGCGATCACTCCCGGCACACCAAATCCGGCATGGATCAGCAACAACGCCCCAATCAGCTTGACGATGACTTCCAGAACAAAGTTCCCTGCCAGATGTGGAAAGTCATACATGCCCTGCATTAAACCGCGCCGCACCCCCAGCGGTATGAAGAAGATGGTGCCTGCCGCCAGCATGAGTATGTAATTACGGGTAGGCAGATTCAGATAGGCAGAGAGGATAGGACTGGCCAGCACCAGAAGCAGGCTGATGCCGATGCCGAACATCCAGGCACGACGATGCAAAAAACGGTAAATACCAACCTTGACCGGCAGGTAATCGGTTTTCGCAACAAATTTCGAGCACAACAACTGAAAGGAAAGCGTGACCGACGACAGCAGCATCAACAACGTATAGACGGCGCTGGCATGACCGAAACTGGCTGCCCCCAGACCATGCGCGATGGCCAGGTTGTAGACCAGGTTCATCGCGCCTACCAGGCCCGAACTGACCAGCATAATCATGCTGCCGCTCAAGACACGGGCGCGCAGAGTTCCGGCAGGACCGCGGCCACATACACGAGCCGCGCTTTGGCGCAACACCTCGGAAGCGATCGCTATTGGTCCATTACCCAGCAATTTTTCCCAGCCTAAAAAAGTGTCAACCGCACAATCGGAAGCACTTTGGTTGAGTTACCGCCAGTAAAATTATAGAACGTCTGTTGTTGGAGTCCGAACGAGAAGCGGAGAGGATACGTGACCGGTACATCGCCGAGCCCATCGTTTAATGGACGTTGCACTGCTCGGACGTAAGAGACGAGGAATTGGTTGTTCACATTGTCGTAAGCGTGGAAACCTTCTCCTTTGGACCAGGCGCCGGAGGCTTGCACACTCCAATGCTTACCTGCGGTGTACTCTAAATCGAAGGCCGGCCGCATGGCCTGGGCGATGGCGAAGCGATTGTCTTCCACGCGCCATGATCTTAGATACTCCGCGAAAATCGAGGCCCGCAAATTCTGCCCGAATCTGCGCTGCACGCCGAGATACGTGCTGGTGGTGAAGTATTCACGCACCAGCGGACGAAACAACACGTCCCTCGCCGAATAACCGGTAATCAGCGCAGTCTTTCCCCAAGGCCGGCCAACCAGAAAATTAAGATGCCCAGCGAGATCACGCGAATTCAGGTCCCGCTCGGTGAAAGGCCCAGCCTCCCGAACCGCGCTGCCTGAAACCGACACCCAGTTACCAAAAGAGCTGGTGTACATATAAAGAAATTGCCGGAATAGATTCTGATTCATGTCCAGCGCCGAGATGGTGTCGCGGCGAATGGTGTATTGGATACCGGGAGTGAAAGCAATCGTATTATTTCCCACGTGCAATACAGGATTAATTCCGACGTTGAAGATGGTGTCGTAAGTGTTGCGATCCTGAATCAGCAAACGGCTGGGAAACGAGATACGTCCTCGAGCATTCCGTTCCCCAACCAGACCGGTAATTGCCGGCCAGCCATTCAGGTGAATTCGATAGCGAGCATCGGCACGAGTCTCAATCGTCGAACGAGGAGTAGGCAGCAGAGCGGGATCGGTGATGCCCAGCAGTTTGGCGTCCACGGTATAGATGTTGATGTCTTCGAAAATTGGATTCAGCGAAACTTGCGATTGCACGCTGAAGTTATTGGTGATCTGGCGGCCTTCTTGTGCGGCCAGATCCAGTTCCGTGCGCTCCGTTGACTCGTTTCCCGCTACCAGGCGATTCGCCCGGGCAAATGCGGCCAATGCCTGCACAGTATCCTGTTGCTGGCGATAAACGTTTCCCAGGGCGATCAAGTATTCATAATTCTCGCTGCTCTCCGGGGTGTTTCCCATGCTGCGCAATAATTGCCCGGCACTCTGCGTTTCGCCCAGCGCCAGATAAGCATTAGCCAGACCGATAGAAACGGCTTCCTGATCGGCTCCTTCAGCCAGGGCCCGTTCAAAATATTTCTTGGCCAGATCAAATTGCTCGATGGACATGAGCACATCGGCAGCTTCCAGCAGATTCTGAGGAGTAATCGGGTTCGCTTCGCCTACTCGAGCTTCCGCAAAACCCAAGGCAATCTGTTGCTGAGCCTCGTCACGTCGGCCTTCATGAGCAAACAATCGGGCCAGCGCCAAACGGGTTTGGACTCGGTCGGCGTCGGAGGATTCCAGGGCGCGTGCATAGTGATCCATTGCCGCCTGGTGATCGCCGAGGGTCAAGAGCGCCTCGCCGGTGGCGATGAATATTCTGGGGTCGGTGGAATGCTTTTCCGCTGCAGCGATGGCTTTGAGAGCTTCATCCCGCTGATGAAGCTGGGCATAGGCTCGTGCCATTTGTGCGTAAACGAAGGAATCTTGCTGCGATAGTCCGATAGCGGATTTCAACACGTCAATAGATTCGCCGTAGCGATGCAGACGATAAAGAGTGTCCGCTAGCGCCAGCCGGGTCGTGACGTCATTGGGAGCAATTTTGAGTGCAGCCCGATACTCCGACTCAGCTTGACGCAAAAGTATCTGCTGACGATAAGCTTCCGCCCGCGCCAGATGTGTAGCTTTAGACTCACCTTTGAGCTTGGCCGCCATGTTTATTTCCTTCAAAGCTGGCTTGGCACGGTGCAATTGCAGGTACGCGTAGCCCAGTCCCAAGTGCGCCTCGGCATAATTCGGACGCAACTTGATGGCAGTCTCAAAATCCTTGGCTGCCTTGTCGCCTTCCTTCAGATCATTCAGCACAAAACCGCGGTTCATGTACGCAGTGGGAACTTTCGGATCCAATTCCAGGGCGTTGCTGAAATCTGTAACCGCTTCGCGAAGTTGGCCCGAATGAACGTGGACGTAACCCGCGATTAGCCGCAAGTCTTTATCGCGAGGCAGAATGGGCTGATACTTCTCGACGATCTGAGCAGCTTCGTCGTACTTGTCCAAGAACAACAAGTCATAGGCAAGGTAAACCGGAGCCTCTGGATCGCGCGGAAGTTTTTCCAGGACTTTGTACCCAAGTGCGGCGGACTCCGCGTAATGCCCTGTCCAGGTGAGATATCTTTCCCGTTCCCTCATCACTTGTGGGCTTTGGTTGATTCTTGGATCCGCATCCGCCCGATCCAGCCAGCGCTTCGCGACCGGCAGCTCATGAGCTTCCAGTGCCGCGTTTGTCCCGCCTGAAACTACTAGCGGATTATTGGGCGCCAACTGGTGAGCCTTTTCATAGTTGGCCTGCGCCCGTGCAAATTCGCGCGTAGACGTATACAGATCGCCTAACGCAATGAATGGGACATAATCATTCGGGTACAGTGTGGAGAGCTTTGTGAAATATTTTTCTGCTGCCTTCTGATCGGGAATTTCGCGGGACAGATAACCCATCGCGGTTAGCGCCGAATGATTCGTGGGATCCATTTCAAGCGCCTTGCTGTAAAACTGCATTGCTTCCGGCTGGCGGTTGATTTTCCACAATAGGTTGGCATAGCTCAGCATGATGTTGAGGTTACCGGGATCGAGCGCGAGGGCTTCTTTTAAATCCTTCTCCGCCGCGGCAACGTCATTGGAAGCGGCTTCGACGGACGCTCGCAATCTAAGAAATTCAGGTTTGCTCGAATCCTCCACACCAGTAATTTTTCCAAGCTCGTTGCGCGCGGCTGCCAACTCTCGCTCAGCCCCAGCCTGGTCGTCGGCTCCCCGATATAGCTCAAAAAGACTCAAGTGCAATGAGATGGGATAGAGCGGGCCTTCGGGAACTCCATCGGGCAAGTGATCGATGGCAGTGCGGTATTCGCGGATTGCGTCCTGATTGCGAGCCTGCAAGCTGGCAATCTGGCCGCGAATGGCGTGCAGCCGATAATTGTTGGCGTCCCGAGCCTCGGCGTGTTGAAGAAAGGTAGCGGCGCGGTCAAACTGCCCGACGTTCACCAGCGCTTGCGCGGCGCTCAATTGTAGTCCGCTATCGTTCGCGTTCATGCCAGCGGCTTTCGCGTACGTATCTGCTGCCTGTTTCTTTTTTCCGGCCAACTGGTATGTGTAACCTAGTTCTGAGAGCGCTCCAGGATCCTTTCCAGAGACCGCCTTCTGCAAGGTTGCGATGGCCAGGTCATACTGTTTTGCGTCTCGATAGAACGATGCGACAGCACGCAAGACATTGGGATCACGCGGGGCGCGAGCTTGAGCCCGGTCCAAGAACTGTTTCGAGGCCTGCGCTTGATTCAATCGCTGGTACGCCCGCGCGATGAGCAGTTCGCTTCGCGCCGAGGGCTGCAATGCTTCCGCCCGCTTTAAAAAATTGAGTGCCGCGCTTGGGTCGGTGTTCAGAGATATTTCGCCCGCCAATTGAAGATCGTTCACACTCCGGGGATTCGCCGCGAGAACTTTTTGCAGGACGTCACGAGCCTCCGCTTGACGGCCCATCTTTACGTAGGTCTGCGCCAGGCCTGAGAGTCCTTGTATGGAACCAGGTTGATTGCGCAGCCCGCGATTGTAAGCATTGATGGAAACTTGATATTGCCCCGCGAGCCGAGCCGAGTAGCCCAGCAGGAACCAGAGTCCGTGGTTCTGGGGAGCAGCATTTGCCGCTCGATTGGCATACATAACCGCGGACGAGTAATCGTTTCGTTGCAGCGCCTGCTGTGCAGCACGAGAGTCACGAGCTACTTCGATTCCCGAGCCCCATCCGATTGAGCCATCTGAACTCTGCACCGAGGGTTGTGGGCTCGAGGTCTTGGACTTTTTCTTCGCTGAATTGTTGGGTGTGCTGGAGTTCTGATTCCCCAGCTCGAAGGTTTGCCCAGCTGCCGCGACAGAGGCCAGCAGCAAGACGCAAAACGACGCGATTTGTAACTTCTTCCCTACCATGGTGCGGTGTGGGCGCACGAAAACCCTTCCTGCTTGTCAGTTGTCGGGGTCGTGCACTTGCCCAACGTTCTGATGCCCAGCGTTTTGCAGCGGTTGGATGCAGAGTCTCACCTCATTAGCTCTATAGCCTGTGGGAATCCTACTTTGGCGAGTGACCTGCATCCGAACGGCCCACTATGTCAGCAAACCTTCCCGGGTCAGGTTGAATCAAACAGCTGCTCACATTCATTGGGGAGGACTTCCAATACCGTGGAAACAAGTTATTTCCGGCGGCCGATCCCCCTGGCGGCGATCATACTTCTGGCTTTGGCAGTTCACGGACCGCTGCTGGTCATGCAGCTGCCCCTGAACACTTCTTACGACGCCAACTTTCACATCTTCTTCGCTTCTCACTACGCCCAGCACTGGTTCGATCCGTGGAACGGGAAGTGGTTTGCCGGTTTCTCGCAGACTACCTATCCTCCGCTGGGCCATCAGTGGATCGCGCTCTTTTCGTATGTAGTGGGCCTGAAGATGGCCTACATGCTGGTGCAGTTGATCGCGCTACTGTTACTGCCGGTCGGGGTTTACCGTTTCGCGCGACTGTGGGTCGACGAACGAGCCAGCAGTTATGCGGCTTTGTTCAGCATCTTCCTGGGAGTTGTCGGCTTCCTGGTCTATTCGGCTGGACAGTTATCCACCATGTTGTCGGCGCCGCTCTATCTTCTGGCGTTGCCGTACTTCTATGACTGGTCTCGAAACGGCGAGGGCCGCGCCTTGCTCAAAGGTGTGATCCTGACACTGGCCGCGGCTTCCGTGCACCACGTCACCCTGCTGTTCGGCTCCATGCTGTTCGCCGTGCCTGTGCTTTGGCTGGCGTGTCTCGATCGTAAAGAAGGGCGCCCAGTTTTTCCTGTCATCGCACGCGCGGGAGTATTCGCGGTGCTGGCCGGAATCGGAGTTGGGATCGTTCTGCTGCCCTACTGGATTGCCATCATCCGCCATCCCATCGAGCAGATGCCTATCCCTCACGCCAGCCGGTCGAACCTGTTGATGAACATGACGTACTTCATCAACTACTTCGTGGTGCCTTATGGAGCTTTGATTCTGGCTCTTCCATTCATACTGTGGTTCGGTTCTTCCAATCGCAGGCTGCGCCCACTGCTGCTTGCCTTCTGGTTTGCATTTCTATTTGGTTTGGGAGGAACGACTCCGGTTCCCAAATGGATTTTGGGTCGCGCCTTTGACATTTTGACCTTTGAACGTTTCACCCTGTGGGCGGCGTTGTTGGCGTTGCCCATCGTCGGGTTGCTTGCCGAGGTAATGCTGGATCGCTACCAAAGAGTAGCTGCAGTAGGTCTTTCTTTGGCAGCTGTTGGCAGCCTGACGCTGTCTTTAGGCTGGCTGGTTTGGAGTCCCTTTCACACCTTGGGCGGGATGAAGGTCGACTCAGTAGTCGAGTTCCTCAACCGCAACGGTCACGACAGGTATCGTTATCTAACTCTGGGGTTCGGTAATTCCCTTCCCAAGATCTCGACTTACTCCGACGCCAGCAGCGTTGACGGTGAATACAACTCCGCTCGGCTTTTACCGGAGATGACTCACTACGGCTCTGCCCAGCTCACCAGCTCAAAATATTTCGGCACGGCGGGAATGGAATCCCTGCGCGCCATGCTGAAGCACGCAAACTACTACGGACTGAAATACATTTTCGTCCACGATCCATATTACGAGCCGTTGCTGGCGTTTGCCGGCTGGCGCCAGATCGAGTCTTACGATCCAGACAGTATTACGGTTTGGTCGAAAGAGGACGTACCTCCCGCCCGGAAATTTGAATCGGACGCAATGCCTGCTCCCTGGGAGGGACTGTTGTGGGGAATTCTTCCGCTCGCGAGCAGCATTCTTGCAATCCTGTTTGCGCTGCTTCTCCCTGACCGCCGCCGGGCAACCGAGAGCGTCGTGGAGTTCCCTGCCGCCAGCAGCGAAGGCGTGTTGGCCGGGGAGGCTCGATGATGAAGCGTGTTCTTCCCATTGTCCTCGCGGTAGCGACCGTCGTTTTTATCTGGATCGCCTGGGTGCAGTCCGGAGGGATCGAGCGGCACCGTATGTTTTCCGCCCGCAGTCCTGAGGAAGCTGTGAGGCTTCTGCTCACTGCCGCGAAATCGCGGAATTGGGACGCAGCTTATTCCCGTCTGGCAAATGCGGGTGAAGTCGAAAAGGCTGCTTTCGCGCGCGACCTGGGCGGCAGCAACGGAAGTCTGCGAACTTACGCTACGCTGGAAAACTTTAATGTGTGGGGCCTGCATGCAGACAATCAGGAAGCGACTGTCCGTGCCAAGCTGCACTATTCCACAGCTGTCGGTCCGCTCGACGATGTTCGTGACATCAAGGTACGGAACGATGGCAGCGGCACCTGGAAAGTAGTTTGGTCTACGAGCAAGGTTCCCAAACTTGCACCCCAAGTGATTCCGGTGAATTACCTGCGTTGGGACGTCATCAATCGCGGCGCTGAGGACGATTGGGGAGTGCAGAACGTCGATTCACCCCAGGTCCGCATCGTTTCCATGAATGCTCTGCAACGCCCAGACCGGGTTGTAATCCTGGGAGAAATCGTTAACGAGGATACTGTCCCCGCGTATGTAAATGTGAATGCGGCTTTGTTGGCCCCGGATGGAAGTCCTGTTGCCCAGGAAACAAGTTTCGACAAGATTTCGCATACCTTACTTCCGAAACAAGTGTCGCCCTACCGCATTGATTTTCCGGGAATGAAGTTGCAGCAGATTAAGAGTGTCCGCATGGATGCCAAAGCCATGCTGGTCCCGGCGACGGCCGACCCCGTGATCGCAGTGACTCAACAGCGCATGGAGACTGATGCGCTAGGCAAGAAAGTCCTGCGCGGCGAATTACTGAATCAGAGCGGCCAGATTGTAAATATTCCGCACGTGGTGGCGTCTTACTATGACGCGAACGGCAAAGTGATCTGGGTTTCGGACGGATATCTGGATCAGGAATTGTTGCCCCAGATTCCGGTTGCCTTCGCCGTCGACCTGCCCGATGACGTTGCTGGGAAAGTTCAGACATACCACGTGGTAGTGAATTACTACCAGAAAAACAATTCGTGATATGCGAACCTGGCTTACATCTCTACTAGTTTTTTCCCTGTGTGTGGCGTTTGCACAAGCAGCCGAACTACGGCCGCCGGCTCAAGTCACAGCTGGTACACCGTTCCCCATTGCGAGTAACGGCACCGGGGAGGGCACGTTTTATCTGATTGGACCGGCGCAGATCAGCAAGCGCAAAGTGAATCTGGGTGGCGAAATTTCCGTACAAGGCGATGAAGTTGAACAGGCGGGAATGTATACCGCGATACTCTGTGCGGATCAATGCACGTCGGTTCATTTTTACGTTCGGCCAGCGCAAACTTCCCGGCTTAGTCTGTTAGTCCATCCGTCGCGGGTTCCTGTGGCGGCATCGAATGCCATCAGCGCCGTGGCTTTTGTGTTCGACAGATTTCATAATCTCGTTCTCACTCCGCAAAAAGTGGACTTCAAAGTAGTGCCACCCGGGGGTGCAGCGATATCGCAGTCTAAAACCACTGCGAATGGCACAGCGTGGATCCGGCTCACATCAGCGCGAAAAGGTGGCCCGGCAAAAGTCGGTGCTTCGATTGGTGACCTTGCAGAAATGCGTGTCGTTCAGCAAGTCGCTTCTGATGCTTGCAATCTGAGGATCAAGGCGGTGCCCGGGCCGAAGGGAATAGCTGTGGAAACGGAACCGGTTCGCGATTGCAGCGGCAATTTTGTCCCTGACGGCACTGTCGTCAGCTTCACCAAAACCGATGCCAGCGGGAAGACGACTGTCGATGCCCCGATCAAGCGTGGCGTGGCGCAAGTCGAAATGGCAGTCTCGGGCCCGGCGCGCATTTCAGTAGCGTCTGGCGTGGTGAACGGAAATGAACTCAGTCTAGGTGGCGCACGATGAGAAAACTCGCTATCACAATACTTCGCCGTCTCATCCTTTTGCTCGCCGCAGGGCTTGTGATCGTGTGCTTCTCTTTCTTGCAATCACAAATCCATGCGGCCAGCGAAGCACCCAAGGTGGACTTGAACCCAGACAATGTGGGGCCGCGCGCGATTGAAGAACTTACAAGTAAAACCATCGCTCGCGATTACGCCAACTCCTGGAAGACGATGGCTGAGGCGCTGGACAAGAACCGCGTTGACCTGCTGGATGGCTACTTCACCGGCTTCGCCAAAGACAAGCTTACTCAACTGATCGCGCAGCAGAAGCAAACCGGCGTGCGCATCCGGTACGACGATCGCGGACATAAACTCGACGCTTTGTTCTATTCGCCAAGCGGAGATGCCATGCAGTTACGCGACCGCGCACAGTTGGGAATTGAAATACTCGACGGAGGAAAGGTTATTCACAATGAAGAAGCCAACATGCAATACCTGGTTTTGATGACGCCCGGCGCTGATCGCTGGCTGGTTCGTGATTTGGTTACCACTCCGGAGGTCAAGCCTTAGATTGATCCGGTACCTTTTCTCTGCATCCGGCCCAGAGCCGACGCAACGCCGGCGCTACCTAGAGAATCTATTTAATGAGGATGAACGCGAAATTGTCGCTGCACGCAGTGTCGCAAGGAATCGGAAAATGAAGCGCAGGTCGCTCATCCCAATGATTGTTGCCGCGGTCGTCTTTGTTTTGTCGAGCGGATGCTCGACGAATCGAACGGACGTGCGCCGCTCGCTCGATCAGACTGTCCGCAGCGCCGACAGTTCGCCGAAGGTGATTGCCGATTACCAGCCCTGGTTCGGAGACAAACAACACATCAACGTCGGATATTCCACCCAGGATCCAAGCGTGCTGCGTAAACAGATTCAGCAGGCAAAAGATCTCGGTATTTACGCGTTTGCCGTCGACTGGTACGGCGAGCGGCGTCCGTTCCTCGACCGGAGCTATGACCTGCTGCAACAGGTTGCGGCGCAGAATCAATTTCACGTGGGACTGATGTACGACGAAACGGAAGAGGATAACGGCCACGCTACCGACGATGCTCTGGAAGCCATGGACAAAGCCTACCGTGCGTATATCGGACCCAGCGCTCCTTTTCGTCAGGCCTATCTGACTTATCAGGGGCGGCCCGTGATCTTTATCTTTCCAAAACGCGGGCACACCGATTGGAGCCGCGTGCGGGAGCAGGTAAATGGCTGGGAGAATCCGCCGTTGTTAATTTACAAAGACGAACCTCCAGCCCAATATGCCAGCGCCTTCGACGGTTTCTATGCTTGGGTACATCCCGGGCCAAAGGGATGGAGCCCGGACGGCAGCGAGTGGGGCGAGCAATACCTCGAAACTTTTTATCAGAAGATGAAAAACAAGTTTCCTGACAAGCTCCTGGTGGGAACGGTGTGGCCGGGCTTTAATGACACCAAAGCATCGTGGAGTCTGAACCGGCACATGGATCGGCGATGTGGCAAGACGTTTGAAGATACTTTGCGTCTCTTCCGGCGCCATGATGATGGAAGCCATCCCATTCCGTTTTTGATGATCGCCACCTGGAATGATTATGAGGAAGGCACCGAGATAGAGACTGGCGTGGCTAACTGCGATAAACAGCAGCAATCGCGAGCTGCAGGCGCTTCCGGACGCTGAACCTCAGACCCCCCGGGGACCAACCCTGCTCGACTGGTCTACATCCAACCACGTTCGTTCGTGTTGCTTGAGAGAGGCGCTGAATGACCATGGAATTGTCCCGCACCCATCAATATCTCGAAATTTTGTCGAGACTGATGTTTCGCGGCTACTCAACCGGTTTTCAGACACCGGCTCCAAACCTGGAAGCCGTCTATCCGGACGTGGAATATATTTCCACTCTCAACGATATCGAGCTGGCGGACTTTCTTCGCGTCGCAGATATACATCATGTTACCGTGCGCGCGTTGCAGGTGGTTGGCAATGCCGCCAGTACTCTTGGCCACCCCAGGGTATCGCAATGGTGCGAATCCACATTATCCAGTGAGCGCGCGCGTATCGAGCGAGCTATCGGTTTTCTGGAACGCATCTGCCAGGCCCTGGAAGCTGCCAGATGCAAAGTTTCCGTCATCAAGTCGCTGGATCACTGGTCAGATTTGGGCTCGGACCTCGACCTCTATACGTCTGGAGACGAACACACCGTTGCGCGCGTCATGACGAAAGAATTTAAGGCTGAGCAAGAGCCACGCAGCTGGGGCGATCGTCTGGCCAATAAATGGAATTTTTCCATTCCCGGCCTTCCCGAACTGGTGGAAATCCACGTTCAATATCTGGGACAGACCGGAGAACATAAACTAATGGCTCGGCGAGTGATCGAGCGCAGTGTCACCAGAGAACTGAATGGCCATGTCTTCCGGGTTCCAGCGCCGGAGGAGCGTGTGGTCATTTCCACCCTGCAGCGGATGTACCGCCATTTCTATTTCCGGCTGTGCGATATGATGGATTTCGCCGGCCTGCTGCAAGCTCATGCCATCGACTTCGCCGAGCTCCGACGTGCCGCCGATATCGGGGGAATCTGGCCAGGGGTGGCAACTTTTCTTGCGCTAGTCTCTGATTACGTCAACAGATACGGTGGCAAAGCTGAAGTCCCTCACGAAGTTGTCGCTGCTTCTTGTTCCGCTAACATCCGCGTGCAGGCTCGTGGAGATTTTCTGAGAGTTCCAATGTTGCCCGCGGCAAGTCTCTACGGATCACAATTGTTGAGTGCGAGTCGTCACCGCGATCTCCGCGCTATGTGCCGCCTCCCACTTTTACCGCCGTTGGCGGTAAGCGCGCTGGTTGCGTATCGCTTGACTGGTAGCGATAAAGGGATCTGGTAAATCTGTGGCACACTAGCTGGGCGCATATCGCTACAGACTTTACCTGATAGCTGATACTCCGAAACACGCGGTACACTGTAATGATCGTTACGAATCTTTTATAACCTGGAGCCCTCAAAGGCATGAGAGCGGCGCTCCAAGTGTCTCTGGCCGGTGGAGACTGAATGGGGGAATTTCCAGCCGATGAGAATTGCACAAGTAGCGCCACTTTACGAGAGTGTTCCGCCTGTCCTGTACGGGGGGACCGAACGTGTCGTTTCCTTTCTTACCGAAGAATTGGTAAGAATGGGACATGAGGTAACGCTTTTCGCCAGCGGCGATTCCATGACCAGTGGGCGTCTGGTTCCAATCTCTGCTCAGTCGCTGCGGTTGGATCCGAAATGTCAGGATCAATTAGCGCACCATGTGTTAATGCTGGAGCGCGTGTTCAGCGAAAAACGCAATTTTGATGTTATTCACTTTCATATCGATTATCTCCACTTCTCACTGAGCCGCCGGGAACACGTTATTAATGTGACTACTCTTCACGGGAGATTGGATATTCCGGATCTGCAACCGCTTTACCAGGTATTTCCCGACATGCCGGTGGTGTCTATTTCGGATTCGCAGCGCGAGCCTCTGCCCACAATCAATTGGCAGGGGACCGTTTATCACGGCATGCCGCGCGATCGGTATCCTTTCTCTGAAGTTCCCGGCAAGTATCTCGCCTTCCTGGGACGAACCTCCCCCGAGAAGGGGCTCGATCAGGCCATCGAGATCGCGAAGCGCGCCAACATGCCACTTAAAATCGCGGCAAAGATTGATCGAGCCGACCAGCAATACTTTGACAAGGTGATCGAGCCATTGCTCGACAGTCATCTTGTAGAATTTGTTGGTGAGATCGGTTATCCGGAAAAATTCGACTTCCTGGGAGATGCAGCCGCGCTTCTGTTCCCCATCGATTGGCCGGAGCCTTTTGGCTTGGTTATGATCGAGGCTATGGCCTGCGGAACGCCTGTCATTGCTTATCCCTACGGCTCGGTCCCTGAAATCATGAAGGAAGGGGTCAGCGGATTCATTGTTCCAGACGCGGAGAGCGCTGCGGCAGCCGTGAAAAACATTGGCAAAATCGATCGCAGAAAATGCCGGCAATATTTTGAGAAACGATTCACTTCTACCCGCATGGCGGAAGATTATCTGGCCATTTACGAACGTCTGTTAAAAGGACAATCAGCGCCCATCGCACACCCTGAGGGAGCCCTCAGTTGGACCAAATCAGCGTAAGTCAGCAATATTACATTGCTACCAAGTCCTCGCCTGCCGACGATCGAACGCGGGTGCTCAAGTACGGCAGAATGTTTGCCGTTTTCGATCGCTATGGTGACATCGAGCCGCTCGGAATGGGTGAGCAGGGAATCTTCTATCAAGGGACTCGCCATCTTTCCGAACTAGTGGTGTCCCTGTGGGGTGCTCGCCCCCTGCTGCTGAGCTCTACTATCCAGGCCGACAATTTCGTGTTTACCGCCGACCTTGCCAACGTGGATGTGTCGCAAGGCGATGAAGTCATCGTGCCTCGCGATACATTGCACGTCGTGCGCTCCAAATTCTTGTGGCAAGGGGCGTGTTATGAAGAATTCAAGATCGTCAACTATGGCCTGGCACCGCTAGTGATTCCCTTGCGACTGGCAATCGGGGCTGATTTTGCCGACATTTTCGAAGTACGTGGAATGCGGCGCGAGCAAAGAGGCCGGCGCCTCGACGACCAGATCACGAAAAATCAGGTGGTGTGGTCGTATGAAGGTTTGGACGGAGAGATCCGGCAAACACGCATCCACTGCGACCCCGCGCCCGAAAAAATATCCGGCACCGAAATCAGATTTGAAAGTTTTCTGCGCCCCAAAGAAACCGCTGTATTTCATGTCACGATGGCGGCCTCCGGCGATCCAGCGGACCGTAATCATTCGGTAGGTTATTCCAGTGCCTTGGCCGCGGCGGACACCGAGATGAGGGCGGCGTCGGAAAATCTTTGCCTGATCTCCAGCTCCAACAATCGCTTCAATGACTGGATCAAGCGTTCCGTGGCAGATGTTGAAATGATGACACTTGGTAACCCGGAAGTGGGTTATCCGTACGCTGGTGTCCCCTGGTTTAGTACGGTTTTTGGCCGCGATGGGATCATTACCGCGCTCGAAATGCTTTGGATGAGCCCCTGGATCGCCAAAGGCGTTCTGAAATTTCTGGCTTCCACGCAATCCCGGGAACTCAATCCCGATATCGAAGCTGAACCGGGAAAAATTCTGCACGAACTTCGCAAGGGCGAGATGGCTGCTCTCGGCGAAGTACCGTTTGGACGCTATTATGGGACAGTGGACGCAACCCCGCTGTTCGTCCTCCTGGCGGACGCTTATTTTCAACGCACCGCGGATCGCAAAACAATAGAAGATTTATGGCCGAACATCCGGCTTGCTCTGGAATGGATCGACCGTTACGGCGACGCCGATGGCGACGGCTTCGTGGAATACGCTGCGCATTCCAATAAAGGTCTGGTTCAGCAAGGCTGGAAGGATTCCAGAGATTCGGTTTTTCATGCCGATGGAAAGTTGGCTGAACCTCCCATCGCTTTGTGCGAAGTGCAGGGATATGTCTATGCGGCCAAACTGGCGGCGGCGCGCCTCAGCGCGGTATTGGGACATGCGGAAGAATCGTCCAGGCTCGAGTCGGAAGCGGATGACCTGCGGGCAAGATTCGAAGAAAGTTTCTGGTGCCCTGAGCTTGCCACGTACGCTTTAGCCCTGGATGGCAAAAAGCAACCTTGCCGCGTGCGGGCTTCCAACGCGGGGCATTGCCTATACACCAGGTTGGCAACTCAGGAAAGAGCGCGCCTGGTGGGACAAACCCTGCTAGGCCCGGATTTCTTTACTGGATGGGGCGTGCGTACGCTGGGTTCGGCGGAGGTTCGCTACAACCCGATCTCGTATCACAACGGCTCAATCTGGCCCCATGACAATGCCATCGTCGCTGCGGGGCTGGCCAAATACGGTTTCAAGGATCTGGCGGGACGAATATTGCTTGGCATGCTTGACGTAAGCAACGTGGTTGATTTGCATCGCATGCCTGAATTGTTCTGCGGCGTGGAACGTCGGAAAGGTGAGAGCCCCACTCTTTATCCGGTAGCATGTGCCCCGCAATCGTGGGCCGCTGCCGCCGTGTTCATGTTAGTGGAGGCCTGCCTTGGGATGTCAGTTCGGGCCGGCAACAAACAAATTCTCCTAGAACAACCGTGCCTGCCGGAAGGTCTCCCGCAGCTCTCGATCAAGGGGCTCCGGGTCGGCGACGCCAGCGTCGACCTCTTCTTCGAACGTCAAGCGCATACCGTAAAGGTCCAGGTAACGGACCAGCACGGCGAACTTGACGTTTTAGTCAGCTGAACCCGCGTAAACTATTCGACTGCTTGGAGTAGTCGGCAATTTCCTTACACGAAGCTCCCACTCAACCTACGGGGTATACCGGATGGTGAGAATGAGCTCCGGCGTATAGATTTCAAGAGAATACACTCCTAGGAGGTTTGCATGACTAAAGCAGTAGCGTTTCTTTCAGCCGCACTGCTGGCCGCCACGCTTGGGGTAGCTCAAGATACATCCACAAGCGGAACCGCCGGTAGCCAGAGCAGCACATCCAGTACTCAGAGCAGCAGCCCGGCATCGGGACAGAACTCGACCATCCAAGGCTGTCTGAACAGTACGTCAGATAATAACTTCACCTTGACCCAGGATCAGACTGGGATGGTGTTCACTCTCAGTGGCAGCGCGGACCAGTTGAAGGCGCACGTCGGACACGAAGTTGCTATCACCGGCCAACAGGCTTCGGGTAGCTCAGCTTCGGGAACGGCATCGAATAACAGCGCCAGCAGCTCGGCCAGCACCACGTCACCCAGTGGCAGCAGCAATGCGAGTGGCAACACTCTTCAAGTCAGCGACGTAAAAATGATCGCCGACCATTGCGCCGCATCTGGCTCGGCCCCGTCCGGTTCAGCAGCTTCGACAGCTCCGGATGCATCTGCCAACAGCGCCAGCACCAGCGCGTCGGCGGCACCTTCCAGCACCAGCACCAGCAGCAGCACTATGGCTGCCAATCCTTCAACCACGACCACCACAATGACCACGACAACCACACCAGCTGACCAGAGTGCGTCTGCTGCCAGCTCCCAGCCTTCGTCTGCTGCCAGCGCACAGCCTTCGTCTTCGCCAACCAGCGACCAGACGGCAGCCAGCGCTCAGCCTTCCTCTTCGCCAACCAGCGATCAGGCGGCGGCCAACAGCTCGACCAGCAGCAGTACCATGGCGAGCAACAACTCGGCAGCATCGACGTCTCCGTCGTATGCCCAGCCCTCTAGCGATCAATCTGCTGCCAGCAGCACCAGCAGCAGTGCAAGCCAGACCGATCCGAATGCTGCTGCCAGCACTTCACCCAGCGGCACTCAGGCTGCAACCAGCAGTGACCAGGCCACCACTGCTGATCAGACGACCGCTAAGAACAGCAAGAAGAGCGGAGAGAACCTGCCGCAAACCGCGACGATTCTCCCGTTGCTTGGACTGCTAGGACTCGGCTCCCTGGTGGCTGGCTTTCTCGTCCGCCGGTAGCCACAACGAGGTAGCGCCACTTCCTCGTCTTCTTACTTTGCGCGCCACTTTGTCTCTTCGTAATCGTGCTGATGTGTGTCAGGTGAGCAAGCATGGCTTCAGCTGATTTCGCTCTTAGCGGGGCGAGACTGGTTAACCAAATCGCGGAGCAGTGGCGCCGTCTCAGAGAATCGGCCGGGCGATCGCATCGCGGCATCCGGCAGTACTTTGCCGTGTTGTTGATCAGCCTGGGCGCTCTCCTGTCGCTGTATGTCGGGGGCACTTATTTTTGGATGTATCAGCAACAGCGCGAGCTGATGCGCGAATTTCAGACTCAAAATGCGGGACTCAACCCGTCAGCGCCTCGCGTGGGCGGGCTGACCCGGCTTTCCATTCCCAAGATCAATCTTGATGTTGTGATTATGGAGGGCACAAGCCACAAATCACTCACCCTCGGTCCCGGCCACTTGAGAGACTCCGCTTTCCCCGGAGACCCGGGTAACTCCGTGCTCGCTGCTCACCGCGATACTTTCTTCCGCCACATTTCTGAATTGAAGGCAGGCGACGATATCTTCGTGGAACGCAATGGCCAGCATTATCACTACGTGGTGACGGGAAAGCGCATCGTTCAGCCCGCCGATCTTTCTGTGCTGGATACCACATCTGAAGCCCGGCTAACTCTTATCACCTGCTATCCCGTGTACTTCATCGGCCCGGCGCCGGAACGTCTGGTTGTTTTCGCCAAGCTTGCCAACGCGCCTGCGACCACTTAAGGCCACTCCGTTAGGCAGCCTGCTCTGCTGACGTCATCGTCTGATAAAGGCGTTTGTACTGATCGACCATTCGATCAGCCGTGAAACTCTTGCATGCTCTTTCGTACGCCGCGTCCGCGTACCTCTGTCGCAACTTATGGTCGCTAGTCAACCGTCGGATTAACCATGCAAGATCCTTGCCATCATTCTGGCGGAAGTACAAGGCGGATTCTCCCCAAAGTTCGCGAAATGAAGAAATATCGTTCGCAATCAGTGCACATCGCGAGAACGCAGCTTCCACCGGCGCCAGCCCGAAAGGTTCATACCGCGACGTCGCAGCATAGATGGAAGCGCTCCCATACAAATCTCGCAGTTGCTTTTGCGACTGCTCACCCACTACCTTGATTTCCGGGCGGACCACTTCCCTGCTCGGGCGCGCCTTTGCATTTCCTGGCTCTGTTTGCGATCCCACGATCCACACCGGAGAGGATTGATCCTGCTCGAGAAGCAGTGAGACTTGCTTGCCCGCGTCCCATGCTCGTCCTACGGAAAGGACACGATTTTCTTTTCGAACATCGGAGGCAAAGAGCGCGGGATCGCGTCCATTGTGAATCACCGTTCCGAACCTAGGTCGCGTGTAATGGGTAAAGATGGAATCGAGCATCCACTGCGAGGGCGCCGCCACCACGTCGGCGGAACTCAATCCGCTGGTTACAATGTCGCGATACCAGCGCATCCAGTAGCTGTCGCTGGGTTCTTCGCCGTGGACGGCAATCCACCAGCTCACCAAATCGCTGTGCGCCACCACAATTCTCGGAAGCCCTGGTGACAACGTCCCGTAACAATACTGGTTGAAATGCAGCAGATCTGGCCGGACGTCTCGAATTATCTTTTCCAGATACTTTCGGGATTCTTCCACGGCCTGCTCGGAGTTCTGCATCCACTCCAGACGAAAGGTGGTGGGAAGATAGTTCAGTGACCACAAGCTTTCCATCCAGGCAGTTTGTTCGGCCTTCGGAAGACCGCCCATGCTGACCAGGGTGACACGAATCCCCCGCCGCACTAATCCGGAGACCAACTCCTGGGTGTAAGTCCAGACTCCTCCGACTGTGTCCGTAGTCATCAGTACGTGCATTCCACGTCCTCGAGTGGGACAGGATGCGTCCTGTCACAACGCGATGCATACCGCGTCGCGGCCCAGATCGCAAAATCGACAAAATCGCCAGGATTTTTCGGAGGACTAGTGTAATGCGGCGCCAGGCCCATGTGTTCCGGAGTGAAACACAGCGTGAGCGTGGTGGAAAATTCTCGTAACGCTTGCATTTGAGAATCAAACCAGGTTTGCGCATTGGGACGAAACCAATCCGCCCAGCTCAAACCGGTGCGCACGTGATGCACTTGCAGCTTGCGAAGCCAGTTCACCGCAGCTTCCAGCCGTGGATCCTCAAAATGAAACCACTGACACACGCCCATTCCAGTGGGAAAACATTCGCCCGAAGGTTTCAGGGTGCCGTCCTCGCGTACCAGGCCCATATAGTAATGACGATAGTAAGAGCTGCCCTCAGCTTCCTTGTGACGGGTAGTGGCGGTCCAAGTGGCGGGTAAGTCCATCAGGCTGTACCAGTGCACTCGCTCCACCAGGGGCAAGAGCAATTCCGCGGTGCGCTTCAATCCAAAGACCTGCACTTCTTCCGCGCCAAAGGACGAAGCCCCCGCCTCCGATACCCATACGGGTTTGTTCGTGACACTACGAATTTCTTCTACTTTGCGCGGCCATTCATGAATGCTCCAGTGATTCCAATCCAGGGGGAAACCATGAATGGCCACGACATCGATTTCGTCGAGCACGCCGTATCCACCCAATAAGCGCACGAAATTGGGATCCACCGGCGACATCCCACCCAGCACAATCTTCAACTCAGGATTCACTCGCCGAATGCCCCGCGCGGCGGCAATGACCATAGCTGCAAATATCTTCCAGCCCTGATCCAGATGGAAATCCCAGTGAGAGATATTGTTGGGCTCGTTCCACAACATTACGGCTTCAACCATGGCGCCTCGTTAAATTCTGGTCTCGGGTCTCAGGTCTCTGGCCTCAGGGGATGAGATCTTGGCAGCTGAGACCTGGTACCTGAGACCTGAGACCGGACACCTGATCACAGGGTTCCATCCAGTTCCATGTCCAGGATGTAGCGGCCGTCTCTGGTTACATTACGGGGAGCGCAGATCCAAGTTTCTGATTCCGGATGCTGCAGAATTTCCAGTCCGGAGCTGCGCAACATGCTTTCTACCGCTCCGCGGTTGGGAATCCACCAATTCGTGGGATCGTTAGAATAACTTCGTTCAATGAAGTACATGGCAGGAAAATTCGGGTCGGAGAACACTTCTTTATTCCAGAAGGGGTAATCTTCGTCCCACAGGCTGACCTCTTGCGAGCCGCGAATCATGGTCTGGAAAACTAGTCGCTTGCCGACCTTCTTAATAATTTTGTCGAGAGCAAAAAGGGGATAGCGCAAGTGATAGAACAGTCCCATGAACAGGACGTAGTCGAACTGACCCGGTGTTTGGTCCACGTCATAAACCGAACGCTTTTGAAAATCAATTTCCAGGTCAAGCGTCTCCGCCGCGAAACGGGCCTGGCTTAAATACCGGTCGTCCACATCCACGCCCAGCACATACTTCGCCCCGCGTTGCTTCATCTGCAGCGAGTAAAAGCCTGCATTACAGCCGATGTCGAGCACTGTGGCTCCCGTCAAGTCTTCAGGAATCACCTGGGAAATATGCTTCCACTTGATATTGGGAAAGTCGCCCAGGAAATGATGCGGTGCGGTCGGAACGCCGTGCAGATCAAGATTATGAAACCAGTCGCCTAGTTCTTCGATGCGCCGGAGCAAGGTAGCTTCGTTAGTGGGCGGACCAGGGGGAACGGAGTCCGCCGAGATCGGCAAGGGATCAGATAGGGGAGGCATAAGACCGTTCGCTCCAAAGATGCCAGTTCGGACGTCCCCGTTGCGCCTCGTCCCATGTTCATCCCGCGAACCCAAACAGCATTCTCACCTCCCACTCACGGCAACCGCAAGTCAGAAAAGCACATCCAACCGCCTCGTGCCGGAACCGAATGCCAAAACGCCCGAGAGCTCCACTCTCACCTCTTCGATTCCGGCCAAGATCCCAGAAAAGCAGAAGGGTCTTTACCGGGAGGTTTTACAGGTCCTGGAGGAAAACCGAGTGCCTTATGCTGTTGCCGGCGCATTCGCTTTGCAACAACATACTGGCATCTGTCGTGACACCAAGGATCTTGATGTCTTCCTGACCGCGGAACATGTGCCCGCGGCCCTGGCTCAGCTTCGAGAACACGGATTTGAGTGCGAGATTTGCGATCCAGTATGGCTGGCCAAGGCTCACAGGGATGATTTCTTCGTCGACCTCATCACCGGAATGAGCAACGCCGTAATCATCGTGGACGACTCCTGGATTGAACGCGCTCATCCCGCGACTATCGTGGGAATTCAAACCCGTGTATTGGCTCCGGAAGAACTATTGGCGTCGAAACTTTTCGTGACCCGGCGTGAGCGTTTCGATGGCGCCGATATTGCCCACGTCATCTACGGCACCCAAGGGCGACTGGATTGGAACCGAGTGCTGGAATTGGTCGGAGAACACTGGGAGATTCTGCTTTGGGCGCTGGTCTTGTTTCGTTACGTCTATCCCGCGCACACGGATTATGTGCCCAGCTTCTTATGGCATGATCTTCTCTCACGCTTCAAGAACCAACTGGCGCATCCCAATCCACGAGCCAGGTTCCGCGGCAGTTTGATCGACGAGAACATGTTCTCCATCGACCTGAATGAGTGGGGACTGGACAACATTCTCGAAGAGTACCGGGCGCTTCGACAGCCGAAAATCGCCTCGCCAGAGACTCGTTGTGGCTAGGGCTCCATCTCCTCCTCCGCGAAAATGAGAATTGCAGCTACCGCCGATTTACATTTCACCCCTCAACGTTACGCCGTCCTGCGCGATCAACTCAGCAAGATTCGCGATGACGCTGACCTGCTGGTGCTGGCCGGCGACCTGACCAACTACGGCCAACCGGCAGAGATGGAACCGCTGGTGAATGCTCTAGTCCGTTTGCGCGTTCCCACGGTTGCCGTCCTGGGTAATCACGACTACGAAAGTGGCCGTGAAGCTGATCTCATGCAGATGATGACTGCGGAAGGCATCAAGGTGCTGGATGGAAGCGCCTATGAACGCGACGGAGTTGGCTTCGCCGGCACAAAAGGGTTCGTCGGCGGATTTGGGCGCGGCGTACTAACCGCTTTCGGAGAACCTGAAATCAAAGCGTTTGTTCGCGCCGGAATTGATGAAGCCCTCAAACTGGAGCGGGCCATGGCGCAACTGCGCACGCCTAAACGCGTGGTGGTGTTGCACTATGCCCCCATCGCTGCCACGGTCAACGGCGAGGCACCCGAGATATTCCCTTTCCTCGGAACCTCACGCCTGGCCGAAGTCGTGGATCGTCACGGCGCTGACCTGGTATTACACGGACATGCCCACCACGGACAACTGGATGGTCGCACCACTGGCGGAATTCCAGTACATAACGTAGCCATCACCCTGCTGCAGGCGCAGCAACCCTCAGCGGTTTATCGAGTATTCGATATCTAAACGCGATTATAACTAAAAGCTAATAGCAATCTAGAATCGTCTGTGCGCCCTTTGGAATGACCTAAACGACCCTGGGGAGCTGACGCGATGCGATCGTCGATTCTAGAGCTGTTTCCTCGCGATTAAAGGGCATTCTACGAGAGCTGCTGAATGCAGATTTCATCCCGTCAGACTCATAATGCGTCCGGGCGCGGTTAACCTGGAGCTAACCTGCTGATTCTCCTGCATCAAACGTCAGATCAATTCGCGAATCTTATCGGAAACCGCCGTGATCGCGATTTTGCCCCGATTGGGTTCGCCCCGAGCCAGCGACTCGGCAAGATGCAAAGCTTGTTCCGCCGTCACTTTGGCCGGCATAGGCGGTTCGAAGGGATCCACAACGGCTTGCAGAATCGCTGGGCCGGGAGCGTTCAAGAACGCTTCCACGGTCGAGGCACATTGGCCGGGATCATCAACCGTGAAACCGATTCCCCCACAGGCATGGGCGACCTCGGCAAAATCGATGGGATGGAGATCCACTCCATATTCCGGATTGCCGAGGAAGACCATCTGCTCCCACTTGATTTGACCTAGGACGTTGTTCTTGATGATCACGACCTTGATGGGCAAGTGATATTTCACGGCGGTAACAAAATCCGCCATCAGCATGGAAAAGCCGCCATCGCCGACGATAGCAACGCACTGCCGCTCAGGATAGGCGATCTGCGCTGCCAAGGCATAGGGCAATCCACACGCCATGCTGGCCAGATTGCCAGAAACGGAATGCATCTGTCCCTTCTTGACCGGCATATGACGGGCCCACCATGTGGTGATGGTGCCGCTGTCACAACTGACCACGGCATTACTTTTAAGCCGCTTGCCTATTACCCAGGCGACAACCTGGGGCTTCATGGGGACGTCCTGGCGGGTCGCCTGCTTTTCCAACAACGCCCACCAATCTTTCATGCCGGCCTGTGCTTTCTTCAGAAAGCTCCGGTCTTCGTTGCGCTTCAAGAGTGGGATCAATGCTTGGAGAGTGCGTAGACTGTCACCCACCAACCCGACCTCCACCGGAAAACGAATGCCGATCTGCTGCGGATTGAGATCGATCTGAACGCCCTTAGCCTGACCGGGTTTGGGCAAGAATTCGATGTATGGGAAAGCGCTTCCTACGATAAAGAGAGTGTCACATTCTTCCATGGCCTCTTGCGAAGGCCGCGTGCCCAGCAATCCGATTCCGCCGGTCGTGTATGGACTATCGTCCGCAACCACAGCCTTTCCAAGGAGAGCCTTAATAATTGCAGCACCGAGCAGCTCAGCCACTTGTTGCAACTCGTCTCCGGCGCCCAGCGCGCCTTGGCCTGTCAGAATCGCGATTTTCTTGCCAGCGTTCAAAATGTCGGCTGCATCGTGCAAATCGCTTTCGCGAGGCAGCAGTGGAAGGGGCGTGCAGATGTCGGAGGTATGATGAGGCACATTTCGCTTGGAACGCTTTGCGTCTTTGAGTTCCTGTTCCTGAAAATCTACCGGAATGGTGATGTGAGCCACGCCGCGGTAAGAAAGCGCGGTCCGACAAGCCAAGTCAACGACATTTTCCACATGGGTGGCGCCCATCACGCGTTCGTTGTAAACCGCGACATCGACGAATAATTTATCCAGCGCGACATCCTGTTGGGTGTGCGTGCCAATCAAGTCGTGGAATTGCAGGCCAGTAATCGCCAGCACCGGCTGATGATCGAGCTTGGCGTCGTAAAGTCCATTCAGCAGATGAATGCCGCCCGGTCCGGAGGTAGCCAGACACACCCCCAGCCTGCCGGTGAACTTGGCGTATCCACATGCCATGAACGCGGCGGTTTCCTCGTGGCGTACCTGAACAAAGCGAATCTTGTCCTGGCGGGTGCGCAACGCTTCCATGATTCCGTTGATTCCATCTCCCGGAAGGCCGAAGACGACCTCCACGCCCCAGTCGATCAGGCGGTCGACGAGTAGCTCTGCAGTATTCAAAGGCTTACCTCGGATGATGGCCTTTAATGGTTTTTTAGGATGCTTTCATGAGGGCATGGGTCGTCCTAATTTGCGGAGAAGATGGCTTGCAGCGGTGTGCAGGTCTCAGGTGTCGGGTCTCGGGCTTTAATAATTGGTTTCCCAAAAACTGGCACCAGGGACCTGAGACCTAAGACCTTGGACCTGAGACCCGGGACCCAAACCCTCGCTATATCTAGACTTGCTGATTGACTCCCGCTTACGTAATGTTCCACAACCGGTTACAGACTTAACCCGATATAAGAGGGACCCGGCATATCGTAAGTTCCAGAACTAGTCAGGCATTGCAAGCAAGGCCGAAAGTGCTTGCATCGTCAATGAGTCCAATCTCAGTTCTGGAGGAACTCGATGGGAACGATTCTGATCATTATCCTGGTCCTTTTACTGCTGGGTGCTTTGCCAACGTGGCCATACAGCAGCGGTTGGGGATACTACCCGAGCGGAGGACTGGGATTGATCCTCATAATTATCATCATCCTTGTGCTGCTGGGACGCTTCTAGGTGGACTTGGCGCATCTTAAAAGCTCGACATCTTAAAAGCTCGAAAAGAGGAAATCATGAGTCCACAGTCTCCGCAGTCCGACAAACGCGGGCCATTTGTATCGGATATTGAAGAAATCCGCCGGCGAGCCCGGCAGCACATCGAGAACGGCGCAGTTACTGATGCCTACCAGGCAGACCGCGAGACTGTGATCCGAGTCTTGAACGAGGCGCTCGCTACGGAGATCGTTTGCGTCCTGCGCTACAAGCGCCATCACTACATGGCCGCCGGCATCCATGCTCAAGCTGTAGCTGAGGAATTTCTGGAGCACGCGAGCGAGGAACAGCAACACGCCGACATGATCGCCGAACGAATCGTGCAATTGGGTGGCGCACCCAATTTCAGTCCTGAGGGGCTGGCCATGCGAAGTCACTCCCAGTATGTTGAAGGCACGACTCTAGTAGACATGATTCGCGAAGATCTGGTGGCCGAACGCATCGCAATCGATTCTTACAGCGAAATCATTCGCTATCTGGGCACCAATGACCCTACCAGCCGCCGTGTGCTCGAGGAGATTCTGGCGAAAGAAGAAGAGCACGCTGACGATATGAAAACTCTTATTGAGACGTTAGCGGGCATAGAAGATTCGAATAAGTCAGTTACTGCGAAAACGGATCCACGGCTCCGAGAGGCTTCCTAACTACGCCCCAGGCAGGGAAAGCGTTCGCTACCGAACTACAGGGTTTTCCTAAAGCGAGATACAGCCTTGCCCCCATTGTGCCGCCTTTGAGGCGCGCCTACACTTATTTCCATGCCTAGGGTAAAAGGTCATCAGTGTGCGAGATGGTCGAGGCCTGCCTTTTCCTGGGACGGACGACAGTTCGGTAAGCGGCCTCATGGGCTTGATAAGCGCCAACAGCGAAGCCGGTTGCGACGGACCGGTTCGGCTACACGCCCTAAGACCTTGATATGGATCGATGACTACGAGCCGGGATTGCCGGTGTACCAGGCGCTAGCCGAAAGCCTGGGGTTTCGAGTATTAACCGCTTCGTCTGGCAAAGCGGGATTAGAGTTGGTGGCCTCGCACCGGGCCGACGCGGTCATCGTGGATTACGAAATGCCGGTCATGAATGGTGAGGCGGTCGCCAAATTGATCAAGGCCAATTGGCCGGAGCTACCGGTGATCCTGTTTTCAGGCAGCTCTTTATTGCCGGGCCGCGTCAAACACTTTGTCGATGCGGTCTGTGATAAGGCGGGATCGCCCGATGCACTTCTGTCTGCAATTCAACGGGTTCTGGTCGGCAAGGATCATCAGCCCCCGCCCATCTCCGAAGTTTCCTCTGGCCAACAGAGGATCGCATAAGGCAATGGTTGCCTAATTCGATCGAGGTTCGGGAATTTTTCACATACTTTTGATTCAGGAGAAGAAAAGAATGAAGAAACTATCGTTGACCATCGTTACAGCATTGATGTTCTTTGTGGCGACTGCCATGGCGCAGACCACCCCACAGAGCACACCGCAGACTAACCCCCAAGGGTCTACAACCGCAAGCCCTTCAAGCGCAAGCCCCAGCAACCAGACCTCAACCCCAAGCACTCAGACCCCAGCCGAGCAACCGGGCTCTTCCACCTCATCCACTTCCTCTACCGGCATGCAGACTAATTCTGCTGCTGACACGAAGGGCGAGAAGAAGCTCAAGGGGTGCATTGAGTCCGAGAACGGCAAGTATGTCCTGGAAACCAAGCATGGAAAAGAAGTCACGCTGACCGGTCAAGACCTTTCCGGTCACGTCGGCCACAAAGTCGTGGTTCGTGGAACTTTCCAGAACAGCGCCGCGGCTAGCGCCTCCGGCGAAAACGCAGGCACGGCGGCTTCCGCCGGCTCAACTTCTACCAGCTCGACCTCGGCCAGCAACACGGCCGGCTCGTCTGATATGAAAGCCAAGGCTGGAAAAGAATTCAATGTGACCAACGTGGAAATGGTTTCCAGCACCTGCAAGGACAAGGACGAAAAGACTGAGAAGCACAGCGATACTTCTGCTCCCCCGCAGAAGTACTAAGTAGTCCTTAAGCAGAGTTGTTCAGATGGCCTCAACCGAAGGGTTGAGGCCTTAAATTTTTGCGCGGAGATTTGGCTAGTGGTGCA
>Ga0066704_10000011_pt1 | contig 33659 bp, 34 predicted proteins | sample GraSoiAngelo_153_FD_66458 | JGI IMG/M metagenome (GOLD analysis project Ga0066704, IMG submission 66458) | Grasslands soil microbial communities from the Angelo Coastal Reserve, California, USA - 14_1009_12_40cm | ecosystem: Environmental > Terrestrial > Soil > Grasslands | place: USA... | reverse complement strand
TGCCCGGTGAACGGAAAAGGGTTTGCGGCGCGATCGGCCGGCGGGGCGAGCACGATTTCGGGACCACCGAAAAAGCTGGCCGGAGTTCCACGATTGACCTCGTAGCAGCAGATCTCCCATCGGCCGCGGATGATCCCGCGTGCTGGATAATCCAGCCACGAGCCGGTGCGGCGAATCTCGATTTCCTGGCGCCGGGGCAGCCAGAACCGCCCCTCGATGAGCGCGTTCTCCAATACCACCGATACATCTTCGAGATCCTTGTCGATGAGGGCGGCGCGAGTGAAGCTGAACGCCATCCTCACCACCTCGCCCGTCTCACGATCGATGTAAACAGCGCCGACGGTGCGTGGCTGATGGTCATCCTTTGGCCGAACCCGCACCTCATAAACATCGAGCGTCCGATCAGCCAGCCGGATCTGGAGGGAGTCGCGGATGGCGAAATCGTAGACTTGTAATCCGATCGGTGACAGCGGATGCGGAACGTCCTGAACCTCGTCGCCTTCGCCAATCCTGATGATGTTTCTGAAGTTGTTCTGGACGATGCCGAGGTGATCGCGATGATAGTTGATGTCGGTGGGAAGGAGCAGCGTATCGCGACGGCCCATGATGCGCTGCTTGCTCAGATCGGGCGCCCGCCAGTAGACTTCCAGACCCAGCTCGTCCGCCTTCACGATCTTTGGCGGCTCCGGAAACCCCTCTCCAAATTGTGCGAGGAACGTCACGTAGCCATGCGCCGTAGCTTTGTAGTCGACGAGCGCGGTGTCGGCCAGCTGATTCGCCCTGCGCTCGGTGGCGCGCTGGACGAGAGCCAAGGTGCGCTGATCGTTCCACGCTTGTTGAGCGCTCAGCTTGTTCGCGACAGCGATCAACGCCAGCACTCTGACAAAAGAGCGAAGCCTCATGGAGGGAAATTAACAGCGTGAGCTTTGAGGAATTCAGTCGACGCGCGTCTTCGGCAACACTGGTCCCGGTGTGGAAAGAATGTCTGCTCGACACGGACACACCGGTTTCTGCTTTCGCGAAGTTGAAGCGCGGCCCATTCGCGTTTCTGCTTGAGTCCGCGCCGGCAGGTGGCGAGACGTGGTCTCGTTACACGTTCCTCGGCACAGAGCCGCGATCGGCGTGGAGACTCTACAACGGGACGGTCGAAGACTGGAACAGCAAGAAGGGATGGCACAATAAGAGGAAGCCCATCGATCCACTCGCGGACCTTGGCGCGCTGATCGATGCCGCCAAACCCGCCCACGTTCCGGAGCTCGGACAATTCTGGGGCGGCGTCGTGGGGTACTTCAGCTACGACGTGGTGCGGCTAATCGAGAAGCTTCCGCATCGTCCGCCGAACGGCGTTCGGGCGCCTGATGCGTGTTTTGTCTTCACGCGGTCCCTGGTGATTCTCGACAATCTGCGCGGGAGCGCTCGGGCGGTTATCTCCGTGCCCATTCCCAAGGGCACCGGCGACGCGCAACTCCGCAGGCTGTACGACGACGCGACCGCGGAGCTCGACGAGATCCTCGCGCGTTTGCGGGAACCCGTACGGCTCAACCCAATGTCGCCGAATTTCGGTGCGCCGCCTGTTGATGGCGACTCGAGCTACGACCAGAAGGGTTTCATGGCGCACGTCGATCGAATCAAGGAATACATCCGCGCCGGCGACTGCTTTCAAGCGCTGCTGTCGCGCCGCATCGACGTGCCGCTCGATTTTGACCCAGCGGATCTCTATCGGGCACTGCGCGCAATCAATCCGTCGCCCTACATGTACCACCTCGTTCTCGACGGAATCGAAATTGTTGGCAGCTCACCGGAGCTGCTGGTGAGGGTTTCCGACGGACGAATAACACTCCGTCCAATTGCCGGAACGCGGCGGCGCGGCAAAACAGTCGCGGAGGACGAGCAATTGTCTGCCGAGCTCCTCGCTGACGAGAAGGAGCGCGCCGAGCACGTGATGCTGGTCGATCTGGGAAGAAACGATGTTGGCCGCGTCGCGAAATACGGAACGGTGCGCGTAACCGAGCTGATGAAGGTCGAGAAGTACTCGCACGTCCTGCACATCGTCAGTCAGGTCGAGGGCGAGCTCAATAACGGCATGTCGGCGCTCGACGTGTTTCGCGCGACCTTCCCCGCCGGCACCATGACGGGCGCGCCGAAGATCCGGGCGATGGAGATCATCGACGAGCTGGAGCCGGTCGCGCGCGGACCGTACGCCGGCGCGATCGGCTACATCGGCGCTGGTGGAATGCGGATGGACATGGCGATAACGATTCGCACCTGTGTCATCTCCGATGGAAATGCATCGGTGCAGGTCGGCGCGGGAATAGTCGCCGACTCGGTTCCCGAACGAGAGTGGGAAGAGACCCGGAGCAAAGCCCAGGCGCTCCTCAGCGCGATTGCCTCGGTGAGAGACGGCAAACAGCGGAGATGATTGGGCTCAGAATTCCTTCCTACGAGCGCTTCGAGGTGGGAGGTGCGCGTGTCATCGCATCCGCTGCTTGTTCAGCCAGCGTGCGCGGAGTGCTCGAGCACGAAGGCTTGTACGAGTTCGCGGCGCGCCAGCCGGACGCGGTGGCCCTGGTTGGACGTGCGCCCGTCTTCGCGGTGACCCTTCCCGGTGATTGCGGAAGGGTTGTCGTGCGACACAACATGCGCGGTGGCTGGATGGCAAAGATCAGCAAGGATCTCTTCATCCTGCCGACGCGCGGCTTTCACGAGCTGATTGCCTCACTCAGGCTGCGTGCGAACGGTGTCAGCACACCGGAAGTCGTTGCCTACGTCTCCTACCCGAAGAACTTGATTCTGCGACGCTCCGACGTCGCAACGCGGGAGATTGCCAATGGCCACGACCTGTCGGTGGCGCTGGCCAAGGTCACCGACCATCAGCATCGCGTGATGGTCCTCGATGCAGTGGTAAAGCTGCTGAAGGCGCTCACCCATGCTGGCGCGCATCACCAGGATCTCAATCTCAAGAATATTCTGCTCACGGCGGGGGAAGGTCCGGGACTAGATGCGCACGTGCTCGACATCGATCGAATGGGCTTCAGCTCGCCCGGATCACCACTCGTGGCCAAGGCGAATCTCGACCGCCTGATTCGATCGCTGCGCAAATGGCGTGACCTGCACGAGCTTCCCTACTCCGCCGAAGACGAAGAGTATCTCCGGCTGCGGAGCGCCGAATGAATCCTCCGGAATTGCGCGTAGTTCCGGACAACATTTGCATCGTGATGATGAGCGCGGTCGGGGACACGGTGCACGTGTTGCCGGTGATCACAGCTCTCAAGCGCGTGAATCCGAAAACGAGGATCAGCTGGGTGTTGCAGCCCGGACCCGCTACACTCGTGCGTGGCCACCGAGCTGTCGACGACGTGATCATCTTCGATCGAGCACGCGGCTTGAGGGCATTCGCGGACGCCCGCGCCGAGCTGGCGCAGCGGCATTTCAACCTGGTGATCAATCTGCAGGTCTACTTCAAGGCGGGGATCGTGACAGCGTTGGCGCGAGCGCCGGTGAAGCTCGGCTTCGATCGCGCGCGTGCACGCGATATGAACTGGCTCTTCACCACTCGCAAAATCCCGCCGCACGCGGTACAGCACGTCCAGGATCAGTACTTCGAGTTTCTGGCAGCGCTGGGCGTCCCCGCGGATCCAATCGAATGGGATCTCGGTCCCTGGCCGCAGGAGCGCGACTGGCGGGGCAATTTCGTCTCGTCGATCGATCGGCCGATTGCTTCAATCGTCGTCGCGACGAGCAAGCCGGACAAGGACTGGCTGCCGGAGCGGTGGGCAGAGGTCGCTGATTCACTCGATCGTGATTTCGGAATGCAGGTCGTTCTGGTCGGTGGTCGATCGGAGCGAGAGCTGGCGGCGGAGCGAATCGTGCTGGAGCGCGCAAAGCAGACGCCTCGATCGATGCTCGGGAGTGGACTGAGGAAGTTGGTGTCTATTCTCGATGCTTCGTCGCTGGTGCTTTCGCCCGACACAGGACCGTTGCACATGAGCGTGGCGTTGAATCGACCGGTGATCAGCCTGATGGGTTACACCAATCCCAAGCGCACCGGACCATACCGCCGCTTTCACGATCTGATCGTCGACGCGTACGGGGATCCGGGCGAGAACTATCCGATCTCAATGCAAAACCGCCCCGGCAGAATGATGCGAATCGAGGCGCGCCATGTAATGGAGAAGGTGCAGGTTTGGAGCGATCGCTATCGCCGAGCCGCGGTCCGATGACACCGCGAAAATCGGGCGGATCCGGCCCAAGGAGGTTTCCGGCCATCAAGGTGCCCATCCGCGATCAAACCTCGGCGGGCGGCGTAGTGTTTCGCGGCGAAAAAGATCGCGCCGAGGTCGTCATTGTCTCAGTCGGTGGCCAGCATCGGTGGCAGTTACCGAAAGGTCTCGTCGACAAGGCTGAGGATCCCGAGGTCACCGCGGTGCGCGAGGCGCGCGAAGAAGGCGGCGTGACCAGCGAAGTCGTCCAGCATATCGAGACCATCGAGTACTGGTACGCCGGACTCGAGAATGGAATTCGGGTGCGCTTTCATAAGCGCGTGCATTTCTATCTCTTGAAATACATCTCCGGCGACACGAAGGACCACGACTGGGAGGTGAACGAGGCCCGCTGGGTGCCGCTCGAAGACGCTGCGAATCAGCTGGCTTTCGACAATGAGCGACGCGTAATGGAGCGCGCTCGCGAGCTAATCGGCCAGCGTTAGCTCTTCGCCAAAGCGATACCTGACTCCAAGGTCGCGCATTAGCGCCGTCAATCGCGCGAGCGGCAGACCCATCACCGCGAAATAATCGCCCTCGATTCGCTCGACGATCGTCGCCCCGTAGCCCTGGATCCCGTACGCTCCCGCTTTGTCCATCGGCTCTCCGGTAGCGACGTAGGCTTCGATCTCGTCGTCGCGGAGCCGCCGGAACTTCACCTGTACTTCTTCGATCGACGAGCGGAGCTTCCTGCCGCGTGCAACGGCAATTGCCGTGATCACGGTGTGCTGGCGACCGTTAAGCTGAGTGAGCATCTGAATCGCTTCTGCCTCGTCACGCGGCTTGCCGAGGACTCTGCGATTGATGACGACGACAGTGTCAGCACCAATGGTGATCAGATCCGGATCGCGCGCCGCGATTGCGGTCGCTTTCTCACGGGCCAGCCGTTCCGCGTGTCGGCGCGGGGTCTCGCGCTGGCGCATTGCCTCATCGATGTTCGCCGGGCGAACGTCGTGGGCGATGCCGATCAGATTCAGGAGTTGACGGCGGCGCGGCGACGCAGACGCCAGGACGACACGAACCTTGCTCATCGCTCGAGCCAGAGAGTGACGGGACCATCATTCACGAGCTCGACGTCCATCATCGCGCCGAATTCCCCGCTTTGGACCGTAAGTCCCTTCTGTCGCAGCGCGGACAGGAATCGTTCGTAGAGGGGAATTGCTTCCTCGGGCCTGGCGGCGTCGATGAAGCTGGGCCGCTTTCCCTTCTCCGCGTTGCCATAAAGGGTGAACTGGGAGACGACCAGTACGGCGCCGCCGACCTCGGACAATCCGAGATTCATCTTCCCTTCCGCGTCGCCAAAGAGCCGGAGTCCGGAGGTCTTCTCGGCCATCCAATCGACTTTCTCTGCAGTGTCACCGTGGGTGAAGCCAACGAGAAGGAGAAATCCCTTCCCGATGCTACCCACGCTGCGACCTTCGATGCGGACTTCTGCCCGCGATACCCGCTGGAGCAGGATTCTCAGTCCTACTCCACCGTGACGGACTTGGCGAGATTGCGCGGCTGATCGACGTTGGTGCCGCGCTTCACCGCCATGTAGTACGCCAGCAGCTGCAGCGGGACGGATGCCAGCACCGGCGTCAGCATGTCCTTCGTCTCCGGAATGCGGAACTCGTAATCGAGCTTGCCTTCCAGTGCATCCTCTTCGCGAGTGGTGATGGCGATTACCCGGCCGCCACGGGCTTTGACTTCCTGGACGTTCGACACGACTTTGTCGAATACCGAGTCGTGCGGCGTGATGAAGACGACGGGCATCTTCTCGTCGATCAGCGCGATCGGGCCGTGCTTCATCTCCGCGGCCGGGTAACCCTCGGCGTGGATGTAGCTGATCTCTTTGAGCTTCAGCGCCCCTTCCAGGGCAGTCGGGAAGCTGTAGCCTCGCCCGAGGTACAGGAAGTTCTGGGAGTTCTTGAATTCCTCGGCGATTTTTTCGATCTCGTCGGCGCGATCGAGAATGTTCTGGATCTTCCCGGGCAGGGCCTGCATCTCCTCGATGATCGCCTTGCCGTCTACCATCGACAGAGTGCGCAGCCTTGCCAGCTTCAGCGTAAAGAGCAGCAGCGCGATGACCTGACTGGTGAAGGCCTTGGTCGACGCGACGCCGATCTCCGGGCCGGCGTGAACGTAAATACCACCGTCGCTCTCGCGTGCGATGGTCGAGCCGACGACGTTCACTATTCCGTAGGTCCGGGCGCCGCGCGCCTTGGCCTCGCGCATCGCCGCCAGTGTATCGGCGGTCTCGCCCGATTGTGAGATCACGATGCAGAGAGTCTTGTCGGTGACGATCGGATTCCTGTAGCGGAGCTCGGATGCGTACTCGACTTCGACAGGCACACGAGCCAGGCTCTCCAGCATGTGCTCCCCGATCAGCGCAGAATGCCAGCTGGTGCCGCAGGCGGTGATCAGAATGTTGTCAAAGCGGAGCAGCTCCTCGTCGGTCATGTTGAGGCCGCCGAGCTTGGATGTGCCCTCATCGGGAAGGAGACGACCGCGCATGCAATTCTCGACGGTCGCCGGCTGCTCGAAAATCTCCTTGAGCATGAAGTGGTCGAAACCACCGCGCTCGATCTGGTCGAGGTCCCAGTCGATCTTGCTGACGCGCCGCTCCAGCTCCTGCGCGCGCTGATTGAGGACCGTGTAGCCTTCTCGCGTCAGGATCGCCACGTCACCGTCATCGAGGTAGACCACCTCGCGGGTGTGGGCGAGGATCGCCGATACGTCGCTGGCAACGTAGTACTCACCGTCGCCCAGCCCGATCAACAGTGGACTGCCCTTCCGTGCGGCCACGATCTTGTTGCGGTCCTTGCTGGAGACGACGGCGATGCCGTAGGTGCCCTCGATTTGCCAGAGCGCCTCGATGACAGCGTCCTCGAGATTGCCATCGAACGCTTCTTCGATGAGGTGCGCAATGACTTCGGTGTCTGTCTCGGACACGAATCGATGCCCCCGCGCCTGCAGTCCCTGCTTCAGTGTGCCCGAGTTCTCGATGATGCCGTTGTGGACGACGGCGATATCGCCCTTGCAGTCGACGTGGGGATGCGCGTTGCATTCGTTGGGGACGCCGTGCGTCGCCCAGCGGGTGTGACCGATTCCCATGTCGCCATCCACTGGACTGGTGACGAGCGCTCGTTCGAGCTGAGAGATCTTACCCGCTGCTTTGCGTGTCTCGACACCGGAGCCGTTCATTACCGCGACGCCGGCGGAGTCGTAACCGCGGTACTCCATGCGCTTCAGCCCCTCCAGAAGAAGGGGCGTTACGTGGCGGTTTCCGATATAGCCGATGATTCCACACATAGGATCGTTGGTTGACTGTCTCTATTGAGCCAGCGCCTCCACCGGTTTTCGGCTTTCGCGGACCAGCCTTTCGGCGTCCTCCGCGCTCGGCGCTTCTGCTATTACTCGCACGATTGGTTCCGTTCCCGAAGGACGGATGTGCACCCAGCGGTCAGGCCACGTCAGCCGCAGACCGTCCTGCGTATCCACCTCAGCGTCGCTGAAAGCCCGTTTCAGGGCCTTGTAAACGTCGTCGAGAGGAGCTTTCGGGCGATCCAGCTTGTCCTTAACGATAATGTAGCGGGGATAGGCCGCGACGATCTTCGACAGCGGTTTGCCTTCCTCGAGCAACAACTGAAGCATCAGCGCAGCACCCACCGGGGCGTCTCTGCCCAGGTGCAGCTCTGAAAGAATTACGCCGCCGTTCCCCTCCCCACCAATCGGTGCTTTTAACTCCCGCATCTTCACGGCGACATTGACCTCACCGACCGCGGCACGGATCACCCGACTGCCAGCTTCCGCAGCAACGTCATCGACTATCCTGCTGGTGGAAAGGTTCGTGACCACCACGCCCTTTCGGTGCCGGAGGACTTCTTTCGCCGCCAGGGCCAGCGTGTAATCCTCGCCGATGGCGACGCCCTCGTCGGACACCAGCGCCAGCCTGTCGACATCGGGATCCACGGCCATGCCGATGTCGCAGTGCGAATCCTGGACGAGCTTCTGCAGCTCGCCGAGGTTTTCAGCGACCGGCTCGGGCGGACGAGGGAAGCGCCCATCGGGTTCCATGTTGATCGTGGCGAGCTTGCAGCCGAGGAGCTCGAGGAGAATCGGCATGAAGCTGCCGCCGGCGCCACGAACGCAGTCCAGGCCGACGCGAAACTCCTTTCTGCGAATCCCTTCCACGTCGAGGAACGGCAGCGCCAGAATCTTTTCGATGTGCTCTCGCGCGGCGTCCTTGTCTTGCGTTATAGAGCCAAGATTGTCCCACGTGGCCCGGGGAATCATTCCCTCGACGACTTGTCGCATTTCCGCGCCTTCTGCCGCATCGAGGAAAAGTCCCGATGGGCCGATGAACTTCAATGCGTTCCATTCGATTGGATTGTGGCTGGCAGTGATGGCTAGTCCACCTGCTGCGTGGTGATATTCGACCGCCAGCTGCATAGTTGGCGTTGGCACCATTCCAACGTCGATCACGTCACACCCAACCGACTGTAGCGCGCTGTGCACCACCGCCTGAAACATTGGGCCTGACACCCGACTGTCACGACCGACGACGACGCGGGCCTTCCCGCCAGAGCGCGCCAGCGCCCATGCGCCAAAGCCGGCCGCGAATTTCGCGATGATCTCGGGCGTAAGAGCTTCCCCGACGCGACCACGCACGCCGGAGACGCTTACCATCAGACCTTCATAAGCCATTCGTGATCGTTCCTCTCGAATTCACAGTCTTGCAATTAGCGGGTAATCTACTCGCGCCGGTCAGCACGCGACGACGCATAACCGTGGCTCGACTGGTTAACTTTCCGTGCACAATCCCTTCAACGTGAAAGGCGCATGACTCGCATCTTTGACGAAGATCTGAATACAGCGTTCGGCACCCGCGCCATTCACGCGGGACAGCGTCCCGATCTGCTCTCCGGAGCAATCATGACGCCGATCTACACCACGTCCACCTACGTCCAGGAAGGACTCGGCAAGAACAAGGGCTACGAGTACGCGCGCGGAAGGAACCCGACGCGCGAGGCGCTGGAGAGAAATGTCGCCGCGCTCGAGGGCGGGACGCATGGGTTCGCGTTCAGCAGCGGGATGGGCGCCACCGACTCGATCATGAAGCTGTTCAAGTCCGGCGACCACATCATTGCCGGCGAGAGCAGCTACGGGGGCACCTTCCGGTTGTTCGACAAGATCCTGAGAAACTTCGGTTTGTGCTTTAGCTATGTCGACAGCCGAGATCCGCAGAACGTCGAGGACGCGATCGAGAAAAACACCGTCGCGATCATGATGGAGACGCCAACCAATCCGCTGATGCGCATCACGGATTTGAGCGCGGTCGGTGAGATCGCGAAGCGCAAGAACGTTCTGTTCATCGTCGATAACACTTTCGCCTCGCCCTATTTCCAGCGCCCGTTCGAGCACGGCGCCGACATCGTCTACCACTCCACCACCAAATACCTGAACGGCCACAGCGACATGGTTGGCGGGATCGCGGTCGTCCGCGACGATGATCTCGCCGAGCGCCTCCAGTTCATTCTGAATACCGGGGGAGCCGTACCGGGACCCTTTGACGCGTGGCTGGTGCTCCGCGGGACGAAGACGCTGCATTTGCGGATGCCCCGTCACGACGAGAATGGCCGCAAGATTGCTTCGTGGCTCGCCGACAAACTGGGACATGAGAACGTGATTTATCCGGGGCTGCCCTCGCATCCACAGCACGAGCTGGCAAAGCGTCAAATGAAAGGGTTTGGCGGGATGATATCGGTGCTTACCGGCAGCAAGGAAAAGGCGGCGAGGGTCCTCGGCAGCGTGCGTGTCTTCTCCTTGGCGGAATCACTCGGCGGAGTCGAAAGTCTGATCAGCCATCCTGCGTCCATGACCCATGCGTCGGTTCCAGCCGAGCGGCGCGCTGCGCTCGGCTTGAGGGACGATCTCCTGCGCCTGTCGTGCGGGGTCGAGGACGTCGGGGACCTGATCGCAGACCTAGAGCAAGCGTTTTCATGAAAGTATTGATCGTTGGTGGTGGCGGACGGGAGCACGCTCTCGCCTGGAAGTTGTCGCGCGACGATCCCACCCTCGAGCTCATAGCCGCTCCAGGGAACCCCGGGATCGCGTCGGTGGCGCGCTGCTTTCCGGTGGCGGTCGACAAGCACAAAGAGCTGGCGCACCTGGCTGAAGACGAGTTCGTCGATATCACCCTGGTCGGACCCGAGCTGCCGCTCGAGGGCGGTATCGTCAACCTCTTTCAGTCGCGCGGGCTGCCGATTTTCGGTCCGACGCGCGAGGCCGCCCGCATCGAGACGTCGAAGCGCTTTGCGAAGGACCTGATGGTTCGAGCGGGAATCCCGACCGCGCGGGCTTCGCAACACAGCGACGCTCGGGCCGCCAAGGCGGCACTGGCCGAGTTTTCTTCCCCGGTCGTGGTCAAGGCTTCAGGGCTCGCCGCCGGAAAAGGTGTGGTTGTCGCGCAAAGTACCGCCCAGGCCGAGCGCGCAATCGACGCTTTGCTGAGCGATCGGGTATTTGGCAACGCTGGACGCGAAATCCTGATCGAGGAATACATGGATGGCGAGGAACTTTCGCTTTTCGTCATCACCGATGGGCATCAGGCGCTGCCACTGCTGGCGGCGCAGGACCACAAGCGATTGCTGGAGGGCGATTTTGGCCCCAACACGGGCGGAATGGGTGCCTACGCGCCGACCTCACTGGCGACGCCCGAGCTGATCTCTCGTGTGATGTCGGAGATCGTGCGCCCGACGCTGTCGGCAATGCGCGACGCCGGATCTCTATTCAAGGGTCTGCTCTACGCCGGGCTCATGATCACGGATGACGGGCCAAAGGTCATCGAATTCAATTCCCGCTTCGGCGATCCGGAGACCCAGGCGATTATGCCGCTGATGGATTCGTCGCTGCTCGAGCTGATCGCGGCGGTCGCTGGTGGCGGATCTCTGAGTCGAGCTCGACATCCGGAGTGGAAGAACCTTTCCGCGGTGACGACGGTGGTCGCTGCAGCTGGCTATCCCGACAAGGTGAGAACGGGGGACGTTATCCAGCTGCCGGCCGCCGAGGAAGGCGTGGTGGTATTTCACGCCGGAACCGCCATTGATCCTGCCACGAATCAGCTCGTCACTGCCGGCGGCCGCGTACTCGCCGTCACAGCGGTAGCGTCGGGCCTGCTCGAGGCGGCGGAGGTGTCTCGCAACCATGCCGAGCGGGTGTCTTTCAAGGGGAAGCAGCTGCGGCGTGACATTGGCTGGCGTGAGCTGACGCGCGGTGCCCGAGTTACCTGAGACGGAGACGATCGCACGCGATCTCGACGGCGCGATTAGCGGGCGCAAAATAAAAAAAGTGTCGGTTAGAAAGCGCGATGTCCTGCGGGGGGTGAGCTCGCGATCTCTCGCGAAGCGATTGCAGGACGCCACCATCGTCCGCAGCTGGCGGCGCGCGAAGCTGGTAGTGATCGACCTCGACACCGGAGATCGTCTGGTCGTACAGCCGCGCTTCACAGGGGCTCTCCTCATCGACGACGGGAATTTTCGAGGCGCCGAACTCGACTATTCGACTTTGCGGCTGGAACTCGACGACGGCCGAGCTCTGCATTACGCCGATGTGCGACGTCTCGGTACAGTTGCGCTTATGAATGCGGATCGTTTCGCAGAGTACTCGGCGAAACTCGGCATCGAGCCACTTGACCGTTCATTTACGGCCGCGCATCTATCGGCGGTTCTCCGGGCTACCAGTCAGCCGGTGAAGAAGGTCTTAATGGAGCAGCGAAAGATCGCAGGCATCGGCAACATTTACGCAAACGAGGCGCTTTGGCGCGCACGCATCGATCCCTCGCGTCTGGCAGCGTCGATTTCGGTCGAAGAGGCATCGCTGCTTCGCGAATCGATCGTCAACGTTTTGCGCGAAGCGATAGCTGCGCGCGGGACGAGCTTCCGGGATTACCGAGATGCGCGCGGAGAGCGGGGTTCGTTCGTCGAGAAATTGGACGTGTATGGTCGCGGTGGACTTCCCTGCCGCCGATGCGGATCGAAGCTGGTGTCGACACACGCTATCGATGGGCGCTCGACGACAATGTGCGTGAGGTGCCAGCACTGAGATGACACGCGGCACTCCACGCCTCGAGAACCTGCCGACGAGCGACGCCCAACTGTCGATAATGAAATCGAACGTGCGCGACACCGCGGCGGACCGGCCCGGAGTGTATCGCATGCTGTCGAGCGACGGCGAAATCGTCTACGTCGGCAAGTCGAAGCGCGTCCGATCGCGGCTATTGAGCTACTTCCGCTGCGCGTATCCGGAAGAGAAAGGGGCGCGCATTCTACGCTCGGCGGAAGCGATCGAATGGGACTACACGCCGAGCGAGTTCGCGGCGCTGCTGCAGGAGCTGCGGATGATCAAGCGCTTCCGTCCGCGCTACAACGTGGCGATGAAGCGCGACGGACGGAATTACGCGTTTATCAAGCTGACGAAAGCGCCCGCGCCCAAACTGATAGTGGTCCGCGGACCGACGGGCGAGGATGCTGACATTTACTACGGCCCATTCATGGGAGCGCAACGCGTCGATGGTGCTCTGCGCGAGCTCAACGACGCGCTAATGCTTCGCGATTGCCGCGCCGACCTCAAGATGTTTTTCAGTGATCAGACGGAGCTGTTCCAGCTGGCGCGCACGCCGGGCTGCATTCGTCATGAAATCGGAAAGTGCCTCGGCCCTTGCGTCGGCGGCTGCTCGGAGTCGCAGTACAGTGAAAGAGTCGCGCTGGCGCGGGCGTTTCTAGACGGATCCGACGATGGCCCGATCAACATGCTGCGTACGCAGATGGAGCGATTGAGCGCCGAATTGCGGTTTGAGCGCGCGGCTGTTTATCGTGACAAGCTCGAGCGACTGGAAGCACTACGCGCGCAATTTGGCCGGCTGCGTTTCGCCGTCGAGAACCTCTCCTTCGTTTACACCGTCCCGGGTCACGAAGGGGAGGATAAGGTTTATCTCATCCGGCGCGGAGTGGTGCGCGCGGAGCTATCGAAACCGAAATCGTCCAGGGATCGGCGGACGATGAAGCAGCTGGTTGACGACATTTTCGCTCAACCAGTCTCTGCGACCGCCCAGGTGCCGACTCACGAGATCGACGAGCTGCTGCTCTTGTCCTCCTGGTTCAGGAGATTCCCCAACGAGATGAAGAGGACGAGGCAGGTCAGCTAATCCTGTTGCTCTCCCTTCCAACGCGAAACGAGATTCTGCTCGACACCTAGCTGATCGAGCATTCTCGCGACCATGAAGTCGACGAGGTCCGGGATTTCCTTCGGCCGATGATAAAACCCGGGTGCGGCCGGCATCACCACCGCCCCCGCCCGCGCCAGACGAAGCATGTTGCCCAGGTGAATCGCGCTTAATGGGGTTTCCCGCAGAACCAACACCAGCTTGCGCTGCTCCTTCAACGTGACGTCTGCCGCTCGCTCGATCAGAGACCTGGACGCGCCCACGGCGATCGCAGACAACGTTCCCATCGAGCACGGACAAACTATCATTCCCGCGGTTCGTGACGAGCCGGATGCTGGTGCTGCACCACGATCGTCGTTGGAAAAGACCTCGACGTACGACGCCCAGGCATCGATGCCAACCGTGTCGCGCAGCGCGTCCATCGAGTCGATTCCGGCTTCGGTCGCCAACAAACGCAGTCCGTACTTCGACACGATGAGCGAGACGGGGCGATGGGCTGCCGTCAGCGCCTGCAGCAGACGAACCGCGTACGGCGCGCCCGACGCTCCGGTGATTCCGACGACGATCGGCGGAGTCGTGCTCACCGCAGCAACCTCTCGGTAAAGACGAACCCGAGAAAGACGATGCTGATCACGCCGTTCATGGTGAAGAACGCTGCATCGAGTCGCGAGAAATCATCTACCTTGACCAGCGAGTGCTCGTACAATAGCAGCACCGCCGCGACCAGCACACCAACGAAGTACAGCGCACCTGCACCGGCGCCCAGGCCGGCGATTGCCAGCGCGGCGACGGTGGTGATGTGCAGCGCGCGCGCGATGCCGAGCGCATTTGCTTCGCCGAACGTCGATGGAACGGAGTAGAGTCCGTTCTCGCGATCGAACGAGACATCCTGCAATGCATAGAGGATGTCGAACCCGCCAACCCAGGTCGCGACTGCGATCGCCAGCGCAATCAACATCCACCACGGATCGCTCCAGCGGCCCGTGATCGCGAGATAACCACCCACCGGCGCGATCGACAAGCCAACTCCGAGCACGAGGTGCGACCAGCGAGTAAAGCGCTTGGTGTAGCTGTAGAAGAGAACCCACGCCAGGGCGACCGGCGCCAACAGCAAACACAGTGTATTGAGCTGCCACGCGGCGATCACGAAGAGAAGCGACGCCAGGATTACCGCCACGCCTGCCTCACGGACCGTGATCGCACCCGATGGAATCTCCCTCGAGCGCGTCCGCGGATTCCGCGCATCTATCTCGCGATCGACGATGCGATTGAAACCCATCGCCGCGAAGCGCGCCGTCGTGAATGCGACCACCACCCATAACACGGCGCTAATCGTGATAGGCGCGACATAGCTCGCCAGCACTACGCCGACGAGAGCAAACGGCAGCGCGAACACGGTGTGCGGCAATCGAACCAGATTGACGTGTCGCAAGAGCGCTCCCTGTCCGCGGAACGTCTGCCCCTCGCGCCCACCAGCCCGCGTGTCCTTATCGAGGCTCATTGCTCTGGAATCTCTCCGCTCTTTGCAGTGGACCCAGGCCAAGCCGGGACCACATCGCGTCGACCCGCTGTTTCGTTTCCCCGTCCATTTCCATCACCTTCGGCCAGTTGCGCGTGAATCCCTCCTCCGGCCATTTCCGCGTGGCGTCGATGCCCATCTTCGAGCCGTAGGTAAACCCGCGACTCGAATGATCGAGCACGTCGATCGGCCCCATCGAAAACCTAACGTCGCGCTCGGGATCTATGTGATTGAGCGCCACCCACCACGCTTCCTGTACGTTGCGCACGTTTACGTCCTTGTCCAGGACCACGATGACCTTGGCCAGCGCCATCAGCCCCTGACCCCACAGCGCATTCATCACCTTGTATGCCTGACCCGGATACTGCTTGTCGATCGACACGAAGACGAGGTTATGAAAAATCCCCTCCGCCGGCATGTGGTAGTCCACGATCTCGGGGATCGTGAGCTTGAGCAGAGGAAGGAAGATTCGCTCGGTGGCGTGGCCCAGGTAGTAATCCTCCATTGGCGGCCGCCCGACGATGGTGGTCGCATATACCGGATTGCGCCGCATCGTCAGCGCCGTCACGTGGACTTGCGGGTAGAGATCCGCCTCCGAGTAAAATCCGGTGTGGTCGCCAAACGGCCCTTCCACCACCAGGTCCTCGGCGGGGTCGATGTAACCCTCGATCACGAACTCGGCGTCGGCGGGAACCTCCAGCTCGCTGGTCACCGCCTTCGCCAGGTGCACTGGCGTGTTTCGCAAAAACCCGGCAAACAGGAACTCGTCGATCGTTGGCGGCAACGGCGCGGACGCTGAGTAAACCGAGGCTGGATCAGCACCGATCGCTATCACTACCGACATCTTCTCGCCCTTCTCCGCCATCTCCCGCCAATGCGCCGCGCCGACCTTGTGGCGCTGCCAGTGCATCGCCAGAGAGCGAGGACCCAATACTTGTACGCGGTACATTCCGACATTTCGAATGCCTCTCTTCGGATCCTTCGAGATCACCATCGGCAGAGTGATGTAGGGCCCGCCATCCTCCGGCCAGCAGGTAATGATGGGCAGCGTCGATAGATCCACTTCGTCGCCCTTCAGAATGATCTCCTGAGACGGCGGCTTTCCGCCTTTTACGCGCGGCGGAAACTTTCCGATCTCGAGCAGACGCGGCAGCATCGCCAGCTTTCCTATCAAACCCTCCGGCACCTTCAAGTCGAGCATCTCGGTTATGCGCCCTCCGATCTCGTCGAGATCGTCGACGCCGAGTGCCAGGCAGATCCTGCGCATCGAGCCGAAAAGATTTATCACGACCGGATAGTGCGACCGCTCGCCGTTATCGAGAATCACGTTCTCGAAGTACAGCGCCTTGCCGCCGCCGGGCTGCTTCATCACCCGGTCGGCGATCTCGCATATCTCGAGACGTGCTCGCACCGGCTCACTGATCCGCGCCAGCTCACCGGCGCGATCGATCGCAGAAAGAAACTGCGGGATGGAATCGAGACTCACTTCTGTCCGAGTGCGGTGACGGGGCGCTCGCCGACGTGGATCGCCGCCACGCCGAGCGACAAGGAAGACCAGGCAACGTCAGAGAATCCGGCCTGTTTCATCTTGCTCGCCAGCTCCTCTTCGACAGGAAAGTTCGCCACGGAGCGAGGAAGATACTGATATGCGGTACGGTGCCCACTCACCAAACGACCGATCAAGGGAAGGACGTAATTGAAATACGCCTTGTACAACGTGCGCAGAACCGGCCATCGCGGAGTTGAGAACTCCAGAATCACGAAGCGCCCGCCCGGTGCGAGCACCCGGAAAACCTCGCGCAGCGAAGCCTCCAACCCAGCAACGTTTCTGATCCCAAACGCTACGATGGCTCCCGCCAGCTGCCCGGACGCAAGTGGCAGCTGCAACGCATCCGCAGCCACTGGCGCTACCATCTTCCCTTCCACCTTTCCCGCACCTGCTTTCAACATCGGTTCCGCGAAGTCGGCGCCTATAACGAAGCCACGGAAGCCGGGGAACATCGAAATGTGCTGCGCGACATCGAGCGTGCCCGTGCAAAGGTCGAGGTAACGGCCCGCCTTATCGCGCTCGACGCCGAGCATCGCAATGGCCTTGCGACGCCAGCGCCGGTCGATGTTGAGACTGAGGACGTGGTTGAGGAGATCGTACCGCGGGGCGATCTCCGAGAAGATCTGCTTAACGTAAGCGCGCTTTTCCGCGCCACCGGCAGCGGCGGCACTGGCGGTCGCGCTGTCGATGTCAGTTGCCAGCATCGCTTCGAAAGTTGCCCGGCGACGGTGCGCGGGGCAAGCTATCTTTCCCGCTCCTCCAAAGATGCCAGCAAGGGCCTACACCGACGTATCCGACCAGCAAGTGGTCGTCTTCGCCCAGGAAGGGCGCGAGGACGCGTATCGCGAGCTGATCAAACGGTATGAGCGACCCGTGTTTTCGCTCATCTACCGCATGGTTCGCGACAAAGAGACCGCCGAGGACCTGGCGCAGGAAACGTTCATCAAGGTGCTGAACAACATCGATCGGTACCGGCCCGAGTTCAAATTCTCGAGCTGGCTGTTCAAGATCGCCAACAACATCACCATCGATCACCTGCGACGACGCCAGGTCGACACCATCAGCATCGAGGGCTCGCCGACCGCCATCACCGCCGAGAGCGTGCGGGCGACAGCGGTGACGGTGACGAGTGGCGGCGAATCACCACTGGAGGAGCTCGAGTCGCGGGAGCTTGGGGCGGAGATCGAAAAGGCCATCGCCAGACTCAGACCCGAGTATCGCGCGTGCATCATTCTGCGCCACGTCGAGGATTACTCGTACGACGAGATCGCGGAAATCGTGAAGCTGCCGCTTGGCACAGTGAAGACCTACATCCACCGTGCCCGCCAGGAATTGAGGCAGTATCTGGGGGACCTCCGATGACCTCCCGAACCCTGTTTTTGCGAGCAAAAAGAGGCTGCAAAATGCTGAAACTTTCCCGTACCAAACCCGTAAGTGATCGGGTGAGGAACCCATGATCGAGCACGATTTCGACGAAGAATTCGTCCCCATTGCGGCCGAGTTGCAGCGACTCCCCTACCTGTCGCCATCTCGGGATTTTGCCGATCGCGTAATTGCCGGTATCGACCGTCTGCAGCCTGCCGAGGTCGCTCCCATTGCCGTCGCCCGGCACCTCGAGCTGCATCGAGGCGGCCAGCAGGCGGTCGTTCAGCGCCGTCCAATCGGCATCCTCCGTGCTACGGGCAGAGCAACCGCCGGCGTCGCCCTCATCGCCGCCGCGGCATTCATGTTCTTCGAGGTCGATCTCCTCACCGCGATCCTCAGCGCCGCCGTCACCCAGTACGCGTTCGCGATCGCCACAGTCGGCACACAAATCGGCGCCCTCGTGCTCGGCTCGCAGACGATTGCTTACCTGCAGGCGGGCGCCATCCAGGCTGTCATCCTCTACGTGGTATTGGCGGTTGGTCTGATCAGCGGGTACGGCGCCATCCGCACTGCCGCACAAATCGCCAGGCGAAGGGCAGCTTGATGAAATTAATCCTGTTCGGCCTTACCCTTTTTATTGCGACGACAGCCGCGCAGGATGCGAACGCCCAACGTGTCGGAATCTCCGGCCTCAAGAATTACTCCAGGGTCCAGACCGGAGACCTCACCATTCCTGCCGGCACCAGTACGTCGGGGTCCGTGATGGCGATTCGTGGCAATCTCGACGTTTACGGCAATGTCGATGGGGCCGCGACTGCCGTGCTTGGTGACGTCATCGTGCACGAAGGCGGCAGAGTGCGCGGCGGGGCGGTCGCCCTAGGTGGTCACGTTCGCAACGAAGGCGGCTCGATACTCGGCGTCATCAAGGATGTCGGAGCTACGCACAACAGATCCACCGTCAGCTTCGGCGGCCGACCGCGCACGACGCTCGGCTCGCTCGCGGCGGCATTTCTCTGGCTCGTGGTTCTGCTCCTCGTCGGAACTTTCGTCCTGTTCTTCCTGCGCGACTACTTCCACCGCGCGGTGGAAGTGGTGACCAATGAAACGGGGCGCTCACTCCTCACGGGCGTTCTCGGAGGCATTGCGTCGATTCCGGTGCTCATTGCGCTGATTGTCGCGCTGGCAATCACCATCATCGGCGCGTTCCTCATTCCGATCGGCGTGGCGGTGTTTCTGGTCGCCGTCTCCGGCATTGCCATCCTGGGTTTTCTCGCCGTGGCTCAGGTGGCGGGGATCGCCATCGCCGGCAAGCGCGAAGCAGAGACTCCGGCGGGTCAGGAGCTGCAGTACCTGTACACGGGCATCCTCGCGTTCAGCGCGATGTGGATCGTCGCTGCCGCGTTCACCTGGTTCCCGATACTCGGCTCGATGCTACGGATGCTGGCGTTCTCAGTGACGTTCGTCGCCGTCGCCATCGGATTCGGCGCCGTGATTCTCTCCTGGTGGCGCACCAGACCAAAGAAGAACGCAGTAACAGCCTAGCTGGCGAGCACCCCACTCAGGCGTCCAGCAAGATCGAGCAGAGCCTGCGCGGCAGCCGTGTTTGGCTCGCTGACGACGATCGGCTCCCCACGGTCGCCTCCCGACAAAACGCCCGGGAAGAACGGTATCTCCCCAAGCAACGGCACGTCGAGCTCCTCAGCGAGACGGCGCCCACCGCCCTGGCCGAAGATGTAGTGCTTCTCCTCGCAGTTCGGACAAACGAAATAACTCATGTTCTCGACCACGCCGAGCACTGGAACGGCGACCCGCTGGAACATCTTCGCTCCGCGCAACGCGTCGCCCGATGCTACTTCCTGGGGCGTGGTAACGATGATGGCGCCGTGCACCATCGTCGCCTGCACCAGCGACAGCTGTGCGTCGCCGGTCCCAGGGGGCATGTCGACGAGGAAATAATCGAGCTCGCCCCACTGCACGTCGCGCAGAAACTGGGTGATGATTTTCATGATTATCGGACCGCGCCAGATCGCCGGCTGGTCGCGCTCGATCATGAAGCCGAGGCTCATGATTTTGACGCCGTATGCCTGGAGCGGGATGATCTTCTCGTTTTCCACGGGCGGTGGAGCGTTGATGCCCATCATCCGCGGGATGTTGGGTCCGTAGATGTCCGCGTCCATCAGCCCAACGCGCGCGCTCTGTTTCGCCAGGGCCACAGCCAGGTTAGCGGCGACGGTCGACTTCCCGACGCCGCCCTTGCCGCTGGAGATGGCGATGATGTTGCCGAGGTGTGGATAGGCAACAGGCGTGGGCGCGGGGACGGCGGCTCGCTGTGATTGCGGCTCCTGCCCCATCACTGGAAGAGGCCGCGGCGGCTTTCTGGCTGGCGGCGCACTCTTGACTTGCGACGCATCTTTCACGTCGACACGAACGTCGGTCACGCCAGGTACCTGCTGCAGGGTCTGTCTCACTTCGCGCACCACCGTCGCGTCATCATCGGCGGTGAGCAACAGGCTGAGCCTGACCTTTCCATCAGTGGTCGTCGCAATGTCGCGCACCATTTCCGCTTCGATGACGTTGGCGCCGACCCGGTTGTTCCGGATACGCGAGAGGGCATCCGTGACGCGTTCCTGAAGATTAGCGCTCATGCCGTGGAGTCTACATTGGCGACGACGAACTTCAGCTCAGCGATGCGCCGTTTGAGCTGAACTTCGATCCCCTGCATGAACGTCACCGCCGACGCGTCGCAGTCCTTGCAACCGCCCATGACATGGAGCACCGCTGTCCCCGTCGCGGCGTCAAACGCGTCGAGCTCGATCGAGCAATGCTCGATTCTGAGGATCGGCAGGATTTCCGACAGCTCGTGGCGAATCTGATGCTCGACGTCGGCCTGTGAACGTGATCGTTTGCGGAGGACGCTCATGCGGTCAAGTTAGAGGAAGCGCACAGCGGTGGCTACGGGTGGAACGCGCTAAGCCACGCCTTCCTTGTCTTCCGCAGCAAGAAACTCTCGAGCTGCCGCAACCACCTTCTTCTGCACAACTTCCAGATCGCCTTCGATCAGCGCGCCGGCAGCGCGGGCATGGCCGCCGCCACCAAATTGCTTTGCAAACTTGTTAACGTCGACATCGCCGGTGCTGCGGAAGGAGACCTTCACCTTGTCGTGACCGAGGTCGCGGAAGAAAATCGCCAGCCGGGTTCCGCCGATTGACCGCGGATGCTCGGCAATTCCCTCTAGATCTTCTGATCTCAACCCGTATTGCTCGGCGGCGCCGGCGGCGACCGAGATCCAGGAGATTCCATACTCAGGGTCAACTTCCAAAGTCGCCAATGCATCGCGGAGAAGGTGCAAGCGTCCGACGGGCATGGACGCGTACAATCGACCGTACATCTCTTCAGGCTCGACGCCGGACGCGATCAGCTGTCCGGCGATGCTCAGGCACCGCGCCGTCGTATTGCTGAAACGGAATCCGCCGGTGTCGGTGAGCAGCGCCACATAGAGAGCTCGCGCGATCTCCGGCGTGATCTTCAGGCCGATACACGTAGCGAAGTCGTAAATCAGCTCACCGGTTGCGCAGGCGGTAGTATCGGCGAGCATCAGCTTGCTCGGCGGCTCGTCACTCGGCAGGTGATGGTCGATCACCAGTTTGGGAATCGTCAACCGCCTCACCGCCTCAGCGAGCACGCCCAGTCGCTTTACATCGGAGATGTCGAGTACAACGAGGACGTCCGCCTCTTTGAGCGCTTTCGCGCCCCCGTCACTCGCGTCGCGCACGTCGTCTCCGAGGAGGAACCTGTACATCTCCGGCCAAGGCGTGGGATTCACGATCTTCGAGCGAATTCCCATCTGACCTAGCAGTCGCGACAGCGCGGTCTCCGATCCGCAGCCATCACCGTCGGCGTTGATGTGAGTCGATATAGCGACAGAGCGCCCCGCGCGAAGCTCCTGCGCGAGACGCCCGATCGACTCCCGTCGCTGCTGGGGGACGCTTAGAAGATCAAGCACTGCCTTCCGCGCGCGCCAGCTTCGAATGACGTCTGCTGTAAGTGAAGTAGATCACGAGACCGAGGATCATCCAGTAGATCAGTCGCTCCCAGGTAGCAGCGGGCAGACTGTACATCATGTAACCGCAGATGAGGATACCGAGAATCGGAACAAGGGGCACCAGCGGAGTCCGAAATGGACGCGCCAGGTTCGGCGACTTGTACCGCAGCGCGATGATGCCGGCGCAGACAATCACGAACGCGAGCAGCGTCCCGATGGAAACCAGCTCACCCAGCAGACCGATCGGGAAAAGTCCCGCCATGACAGCAGCAACGATTCCGGTGAGAATCGTAGTGACGTAGGGAGTCTTGAATTTCGGATGGACTTTGCCGAAAACCGGCGGCAGTAATCCGTCGCGAGCCATCGAATAGAATACGCGCGGCTGTCCCATGAGCATCACCAGTACAACCGAGGCGAGACCGGCGATCGCACCGATGTTGATGACCGATGCGAGCCAGGCGAGCGCCGGACCAGCCTTCTCGATGGCGACGAACACCGGGTGCGGGACGTCGAGGTCCCTGTAGCTGGCGAGTCCCGTCATCACCAGCGCCATCAGGATGTACAGCACGGTGCAGATCGCAAGAGAGCCAAGAATTCCTATGGGCATGTCCTTTTGTGGATTCTTCGCCTCCTGGGCCGCGGTAGATACGGCATCGAATCCTATGTAGGCGAAGAAGACCACTGCGGCACCTCGCACGATGCCGCTCCAGCCATAATGACCGTATTGGCCGGTGTTCGCGGGGAGGAACGGATGCCAGTTGGCCTGATTCACGTACATAAATCCGAAGCCGATCACCAGCAGGACGATCGTGACTTTGAGAATGACGATGAAGTTGTTGAAGCGCGCCGACTCTTTGATACCAATGACGAGAAGCGTGGACATCAGCGCGATAAGAACGACCGCCGGAAGATTCATGACTGCGCCGGGTACGTGCGAGAAGCCGGCTGGGTGGATGACGGCCTGGGTCACCGGGTCCAATTCAGGAGCGTCGGCATAGTAATAGGGCGCACTTGTGAATGACTTTGGTAAGTGCACTCCTATCTGTTGCATGAAGGCATCGAAGTACCCGGACCAACCTACCGCGACAGTCGACGCTCCGAAGAGATACTCGAGGATCAGGTCCCAGCCGATGATCCAGGCGATGAATTCACCGAGCGTCGCGTACCCGTATGTGTACGCGCTGCCGGCGACGGGAATCATGCTGGCGAACTCGGCGTAGCAGAGGCCGGCAAAAAGGCATCCCAATCCGGATACAATAAACGAGATGACAATGGCGGGCCCCGCGTATCTCGCGGCGGCAGTTCCAGTCAGCACGAAAATTCCGGCGCCGATGATGGCCCCGATGCCCAGCGTCGTGAGATTCAGCGCGCCGAGTGCGCGGCGGAGTGTATGCTCCGTCGTTTCACCCGCCGCCTCAGCCTGCAGGACAGCGATGCTCTTCTTCGTCCATAAGCCCATTAGATAACTCCGATAAGGCGAGGGTAGTGTGACGCCGGAACTATGAAAATTCGAGCCGGGGAAGCCAGAAGTTGTGATGACGCGCAAAGCAATGTCAAGGAAACTACAGCGAGTAGTTCGGTGCCTCTCGCGTGATAGTAACGTCGTGTGGGTGCGACTCGCGGAGTCCCGCGCTCGTGATGCGCACGAACTCTGATTCAGTACGGAGCTGTTCGATATTCGCGCACCCTACATATCCCATTCCGCTACGCAGACCGCCGACCATCTGGAAGAGCACATCGCTCACCGGGCCCTTGAACGGGACTCGGCCCTCGATTCCCTCGGGCACCAACTTCCTGGCGGACATCTCGCCTTCCTGGAAATAGCGATCGGCGCTGCCGTCCTGCATCGCGGCCAGGCTCCCCATGCCGCGAATCATCTTGAAGCGACGGCCCTCGAGTAAAAGGGATTCTCCAGGACTTTCTTCGGTGCCGGCGAGCATCGATCCCATCATCACGCTCGAGGCGCCGGCAGCGAGTGCCTTCACGATGTCGCCCGAGTACTTGATTCCTCCATCGGCGATCACCGGAACGTCGCCGGCACCCTCGACAGCATCGAAGATAGCGGTGAGCTGCGGAACTCCGACGCCGGTTACGACTCGTGTCGTGCAAATGGATCCTGGACCCACGCCAACCTTCACCGCGTCCACGCCCCGCTCGACGAGCGCTCGCGCTCCCTCACGCGTGGCAATGTTACCGGCGACGAGCTGCACTTCGGGAAAGAGCTCGCGCACGTTCGCCGTCGCCTCGAGGACGCCCTCTGAGTGGCCGTGCGCAGTATCGACGACGAGAACATCCACTCCGGCGTCGACGAGCGCGCGCGCACGATCGCGATAGTTCGACGCGCCGATCGCTGCCGCCACACGCAGTCGGCCGTGTTGATCCTTGTTCGCGTTCGGAAAATCCCGGCGCTTGTGGATGTCCTTGACGGTGATGAGGCCGAGCAGCGTTCCTTTCTCGTCCACCACCGGCAGCTTCTCGATGCGATGCTTGCCAAGTATGGCTTCTGCCTCATCGAGGGTGGTTCCCACCGGAGCCGTGACGAGATTCTTGGAGGTCATCGCCTCACGCAGGGGGCGATCGAGATTGCGCTCGAATTGGAGATCGCGGTTGGTGATGATCCCGACCAGCTGCCCATCGCGATTGACGATTGGCACACCCGAGATCTTGAAGCGTCTCATCAGCGCTACTGCTTCACGAAGCGTCCCTTCGGGAGAAAGCGTAATCGGATTGAGGATCATCCCGCTCTCGGATCGCTTGACGCGATCGACTTCGGCTGCCTGCCGATCGATGGACATGTTCTTGTGAATGACGCCGATTCCGCCGGCGCGTGCCATCGCCATCGCCATCTCGGATTCGGTGACGGTGTCCATCGCCGCTGAGGAGAACGGCAGGTTGAGTGAAATGCCCCGCGTGAACAGCGAGGTCGTGTCCACATCTTTCGGATGGACGAGCGAATGTCGCGGCGTCAGCAGAACGTCGTCGAACGTCAGGACGACATCACTTCTCACTCTCGGCAATCCTTCGTCGGCAGGAGGCCCCTTGATGCGCGAAAGCCCGCTTCCGGCTTTTGCCGGAGAGGCGGGCTTACTCGATGGCCGAGTTGTGGTTGCCATAGCTAAATGTATGGCATTGTTCGGTTTGCGTCCAGAGGGCGGATCAGTGCGCATCCTCCTTCGGCTTGGGCTGCCGGCCGCCATAAGTGATTTTGAGAAAGTAGCCGACCGCTGCCAACGCTACACCGCAGACCGCTCCGAACAAGCCGATGATGGCGAAGAACGGAACTCTGCTTATCAGGGAAGCGGTCCCGTTATATCCGGCGACCATGAAGGTGAAGCACAGGCAGAATCCGTAGAGCGCGCCAGCGTACAATCCCTCTCGCCTTTCGCACCACGCTCCAACTGCCAACCCCACTAATCCCCACGGAATCAGGCTGTAGGCGCCGATGCCCAGATAGTATTGGCCGCTGATCCCAACTATCACACCAACGATTCCAGCGGCGACGATTTTTCTCACGAGCGCTTACACTCCGAACTGACGGAGGTGATGATCGAAGTGCTTACACGTAAGCCGCCCCCACAGCGGTCCTGACATGCGACCAAATAGCGGATGATCCGGCCAGTCGCGCTGGCCAGCCAGTGTAGCGAAGCGCTCCAGCAGAGCACCGAGCGAGGCAACGTCGCGGCTCCATACCGCTGGCTGAGTCTTGAAGGCTTCTGGTGGTCCTTTCGTTCCGTGGGGCCACGGCATCACGTCGATTAGCAGCCAGCGTATCGGGGCGAAACTCATTGGCCCCGACCCTCGCCGCGTGGGGAGCTCACCGAGTGCGAGTCGCACCTGGTCGGATAAATGGCAGACCATTCTCTCCGGGGACAAAGTCCCCCATAGCCGCTCGCTTTGCGGAGTCAGCGTCTCAATCCGTCGCTGGAATCGGAGCCGCGTCGCGGCGTCGAACATCGAGGGCATCGGTCCCCCTACTCAAAAGTCGCAGCCGATAATCTGCTATCGGTCTGCGACTTTGGTTACTGCAACTGCCTCCTGAGACCTCTAGTCTCTCTCCGGTCCCGGCTCGAACTCCGCTCCCCCGCTCCCTGCCGATCCGAACTTCGGCGCTGTGAAAAATCCGCGGGTCGTGCGTGGCGGATTCTGCTCCTCCTCGTCCGGGTCTTCCTTCTTCGGCTCTTCTATCTTCGCCTTGCGCAGCGGCTCCGCCGAAGTCGTGTCTACTGGCTGGTTCTCTTCGTCGGTTGAGCGCGGAATCGTCGGTTCTTTATCTCTTTCGTCTGCCATCCCGTCTCCCTTTTAGGACCGAAGACGGGATGGCGCATGTGCCGTGCCCGCGGGCGTTATGGGAATACGGGCTGCGGCGGCGGTTGATCCTGTGGCAGACGAACCTTCGGCGCCTGTCCGTAATTCCACTGGAACGTCAGGTACGTCGCTCTTACCCCGAACTTGCGGGCAGTGATCTGTTCGAGGTTGTCGTCGCCCGCTTTGATCCTGAATTTCATGGTGTCGAACGGATCCTGGAAGCGAACGGCGACGCTCATGTTGTCTCCATCGAGCTTCTTGCGCAGGGTGATGTTCGCCATCTGCATGCGCGAGAAGCGCCCCTTCTCAATGGTCATTGGCGCCCGGTACCAGTAGTTCGCCTGCAGAATCACAGTTGGATTGATTTGCGTCGTTGCGTTGACACGATACGACCAGGTGACGGCATTCGATGACAGCGCCGATTGCGAGCCGCCGTCCGTAACCATCTTGAAGATGTTGAATCCGCCGAAGGCATTGAGCTTGGGACCGAGCCGCAGCGACCCGTTCAGATCGGTGCCCCAGGAGTTGCTCTTGTCCAGATTCTGGAAGCTTACCGAAGTAACCTCGCGACCATCCACCGTGTCAGCAGTGTTGATGTTGACACGAATCACATCGGTAGTGCGGCGGTAGAACGGCGACAGCTGGATCGAGCCGAGCTGGCCTGTCTTACTCATGCCGAGCTCGATCGCATCAGTGTACTCCGGATTCAGGCGCGGATTGCCAATGAAAACGTTCTGCTGATCGAAGAACACCGGGAATGGATTCAGCTCCTGTGTCCCGGGTCTACGAATGCGCCGAGAGTAACTGACCTTGAGCTGAGTCTGCTCACTCGGCTTGTACATGATGACGCCGCTCGGAAACAGGCTGTGATAGCTGTACGGATAGCTTTGCGCGTTTACCAGGTTGAAATCGCGGCTCGCCCACTCGGCGCGCAGGCCGGCTTGCAGATCGAACTTTCCAACGCTCTGGCTCAACACGCCGTAGCCGGCATGCACGCGGTCGTTGAAGGTGAAAGTGTTGCTCAGATTGCTCAACGCCCAATTGCCATCGCCGAGCGCGTCCTTGTAAACGATGAAATCCTGGTCGAGCCAGCGGTCGGTTTCCTTCACGCCCGACTCCAGCTTCGATTTCGCCCATAGCGGACGAGTGTAGTCCGCCTGCGCTGTCAACTGCCGCGTCAGCCCATTGGTGGCGTCAGTCTCGCCCTGAAAAGGAGAGCCAGCGCTCGATCCGTCGGGATTCTGCGGCTCACGCCACAGCAGCATGTTGTTTTCATCCCGCGAACGGTTGTAGCGCACTTCGGTGGAGAGCTCATGGACGCGAGGCTGGATCGTGTGCTTCCACGAGAGAGAATTATCCCAAACCAGACCGCGTGATTTGGTGTTGCGATCCATCACGTACCGGTCGACGAATGCCTGATTCGCATCGAGGTCCTCGTAGCCGGCGAGTGCCGCATCGTTGCCGTGACGACGATTCACGGTCATCGAGTTCGAGACGACGTCCTTGTCGGTGAGCTTGTAGTCGATATTGCCCGTAAAGTTGTGTCCGCCGTTTTTGGTAGATCCATCAATGTCCTGGTTCTGGAAGTCGAGTGTCGATCCACTCGGACTGAAACGCTGGCGATCGTTGATTCCCACGATTCCACGATCGTCGGAATTGAAGCCGTAGGTACCGAAAAGCGTAACCGCCCCCTGCTGATAGCCAAGGTTAGTGCCGGTGTTGAATCGGCTGGCTGTAGCGAAGCCGGTGTTCAGACCGCCACTAAGTCCGAGATCGGTGTTGGCCTTCAACACTATGTTGATGATGCCGGCCATTCCTTCCGGATCGTACTTGGCGGAAGGATTCGGAACGACCTCGATGCGCTCGACGATGTTCGCCGGAATCTGCTTCAGGTACGCGGCCAGCTGTGGACCCTTGATCGGAGTCGGCCGGCCGTTGATCTGGATCGCGACGTTCTCGTTGCCGCGCAGGCTGACCTTGCCATCGGCATCGACTTCAACCGACGGGGTAGCCTGCAACACGTCGCTGGCGTTGGCAGCTGCCGGCGCGACGTCCTTTGCCTTATAGGTATTGCGATCGGGCTCGATGATGACCGTCGGCTTCTCGCCGGTGATCTGCACGCTCTGCAACTGCACCGAGACGCGGGAAAGCTTGATGCTGCCGACATCCGCGACCGGTGAGGTCGGAGCGATCGTGAACTCCGGAGTGTTCAGTGGAGTAAAGCCGATTCCACCGACTCTCAAGTAATAGGTTCCTGGACGAAGTCCCTGGATGCGGAACGTTCCGTCTTCCGCACCGTAGACGCCCGTAACGAGCTTGCCGTCCGCCTTGCTTCGAACGGCGATCGCTGGTCGCGGCACGGCGGCGCCCCCGCTATCCGCGGCGACGATGCTGCCACGAACTTCACCGCCTGGCGCTTGCTGCTGCGCACCCGGTTGACCACCCGGATTCTGTGCAGGGAGTGAGACCGCGGCGAGATTGAGGACGAGAGCGAGTAATGCGAACAGGATGCGCTTCATAGGGCCAGCTCTCATGGAGAAGTGGAGACGAGGGTCAGAAGGTGGGGAAAAACCCCGAACTTCATCCCCGCACTACGGTTTTGACGCTCTCCGGTTTCAAAAGGTTGGCTCCACTTTCAAAATCATTGTGGAGCGCTTTTCCAGTCAGGGCATGCCGAGCGTATAGTTGAGCTCGTACGAATGTTTCCCGCCCTCGATCTTGATCGCCATCGTGCCCCGGATTCCATCCAGCTGCCCCGTACCCGAGTCGGGGACGATCGTAATCACCAGGGACGGCGCGCCCCGGTTCATGATCCCCGTGTGCTGGAGGATGAACGACCCCTTCCTCCCCTTCAAAGAGCCGGTGACCCGCTCGATTGCCACATAGCCGGCGGAATTCCTGATCGCCGTACCGCCCGTCAGCATCTGACCTTTGCTGGTTCCCTCGAGATCGCCGTGGAACTGCTTGTCGATCGACATACGGCCAAGCATATCGCTGCCCGGCTCGTCATCCATCGGTAGCGGCTTGAGGGACACTTCGAAGGGTCCGACTGCGCGAGTCACGATGCGCACCTCCAATCGAGGTGAAAGCTGGATGCTCACGCTACGGACAGAGTGTAATCAACGCAAGGGAAGTTTCACGCTCTACGCGATGCGCGTGTGATGGGTTTCAAGTCGTTCATCACCGAGCGCACGAGACGGTTCCATCCCGGATGCGATCGTTCCAGCGCCGCCGTTGCCCAGCCTCGTAGATCGCACAAGCCAAGCGCGACACCGGGAGACCTGCTCACACCCATGTTGCAGTGCAGAACCACACGCTCGGCGCTGGGCCAACTGTCGATGAATTTCGTGATCGCCGCCGCGTGCTCACGCGCGAACAGGATGTCAGTCGGCTCCCCCATCTCGGTGATGTCATTAAACGAAAGTCTGAGAATGGCGGCGAAGCCCGGTGAGATGCGAGCTGGATCGGCCTCGGGATCGGAAATCGAAATGCAGACCTCGCGACCCCGCGGCTCGTACGCCTCCGCGTCCTCGCGCGAGAGCACCACCAGGTCCGGCGCCCGACTTGGCAGCACATTATCCCGCGATTCGGCGCCCCGCTTCCCCCGTCCCACTTCCCGCTTCCCTCTCACCGCTACTTCGATTTGGGCGGCGGCCAGGCGCCAATCGACTGCCTCACACCAACAATCTGCGCAACGTGATAGGAAGCGTGATCGACGGCGACGAGAATCGTTCGCAGATATGTCTGACCGCTGCCACGCGGGATCTTCGAAGTGAGATCGACATCGCTCTCCACCGTAAATCGCTCTAGCGCCATTCGATCCTTTCGCCAGGCGGCAATGGTTTCATTCCACGCTTTTTCGCTGGCGGGCGCGGGAGTCGGCGGCCAGTAATCCTTGGGCCATTGGAGCTTCTCCTCGTAGCTCGGATTCTGCACGAAGTCGAGCAAATCACGCTGCGTGATGCGAATGTGCTCGAGCAGCTCCCACACGGAATGCGGAGATCCGGTCGGACGCTTGCCGCGCAGCTCGGGAGCGAGTCCGCGCAAGGCGTGCTCCAACGAGGCGTGTGCCTGCTCCCAGTCGAGGGAAGAAGCGACAATCGTTCGCCATTCTTCCTTCTTGCTCATGGAAGTCTCCGTCCGAAGGTGAGACTTGAATGATGCCGCTCTTGCGCGGGGCCGCCAGTCCTCCCAGTATTGCCCGCCCCCTCGCCGAGAGACGAATGACCGACGATCGCGAGCAATCTTCCCGCAGCTGGTTGAGCCTCGTCGTCCGCGACGTGCAGTTCTGGGTCCCCGTTGCAGTACTCATCGCCGGTCTCCTAATACTGCGCTGGATTTCTTGAGCGCGACAGCGGAAGAAATCAGCCGTAACAGCGCCGAGCGAGTTGCGATCGATCCGCATCGCCTTCGCACTCTGCAGGGTGTCGGCATGCTGTGCGGAGTCACTGCGGGCGCGTGGCTGGGGGCCGCCGAGGCGCCGACGAAGCTGGTGACGCTCGGGCTATCACCGGTGGTGATCTCGCTCGGCATGGTGATCGGCGTTTTTCTGGCGCGGTGGACACTACCAGCTTTGATCCAGGGGACGTCGTACGTCGCGGCAGATCTGCGGCAAGCCCCGCATCTCATCGTGTGGGCGGTGCTCGCCGGCTGCCTGTGGGCCGTCGCCAACACGCTGACAATTTTCGCAGTCCGCGACGTCGGCCTCAGCATCGCGTTCCCGCTGTGGAACAGCAACAGCCTGCTCGGAATTCTCTGGGGTATCGTTTTCTTTCGGGAGCTGCGCGGAGCAGACTGGCGGCGTTGGCTCGGAGTACTCGGTGGCGCACTGTTGATGTTTGCGGGGGGAACAGCGCTCGCTGCCGCGTCCGCAGCGCAGGTGCCGGCGAAAGACGCGATGCGCGGCGTGGCAGCGGCGCTCGCCGCCGGGGCGTTGTGGGGAACGATGTACATCCCGTATCGCAAAGCCTACCTGACCGGAATGAGCCCGCTGTCGTTCATCACATTCTTCACGGTTGGCGAGCTGGGGATGATGACGGCTCTTGCCCTCACTTACTCCGGCGGGGCGACGCAGCTGTGGAGCGAATTGTCGGGTGCGCGGCACGTGCTGTTCTGGCTGCTCGCCGGTGGCTTCGTTTGGGTCGTCGGCGACCTGTTCCAGCAGTACGCGGTCAAATACGCAGGCATCACCCGCGGCATTCCGCTCTCGAATACCAATCAGCTATGGGGACTCGCCTGGGGAATCCTGGTGTTCGGCGAGCTGCGAGGTGCGTCGCAATCGGTGCTGTCGCAGGTAATCGGTGGATCCGTCGTCATGGCACTCGGCGCGGGTATCATCGCGCTATCGTCTGTCAGTCGGAGCGAGCACCAGCGCTGGGAAGAAGCGGCGCTCAATGAGGCGCAACGTTATGGGGTCGACTCGCGATACACGCGGGCACGCATCGCGGGCGAGGACGCCGGCGGAAAACGGAGACGAACGTGGATCGATTGGCTGGTCGTAACGATTGCCACGGTCATCATCGTCGGTTTCGCGGTCAACGCGCAATCGCCTCAGATAGCGGTGCGAGGCGGCTGGGTAGCGGCGCTGATCGTGGCGACGCTTGGCATGCTGATGACCGCCGCAATTTCCCTCTGGAGGACGACGAAGTTCAACTAACGCTTGGCGCCGCGCCGGCGGGACTTCTCCCACAGCCCGAGCTCACTTTGCTCGCAGTGCCTTTTCGATCGCTTGTTCAGCGAGGGGAGCCATTATGCGATAGCCCGCCTCGTTAGGGTGTACCCCGTCCGAGGCAAGCCCCTCTCTCATTCCGCCGCGCGCGTCAGCCATCGCCGAATGGTAGTCGAGATAGATCGCTCCGTGCTGTCGGGCGTAGTCTTTCATCCACTTGTTGAGGGCGATGATTTTTGGGGCCGGTTCGAGCCCCGGCTTCCACGGGTAGTCAAAGACCGGCAGCACCGAGGAGAGGACAACCTTAATTCCATTCGATTTCGCGATCTCGGCCATCGACGCGAGGTTGTCTTCGATCATCTCGAGGGTGGAGGGACCAGTATTGCCGGCGATGTCGTTGGTGCCGGCCAGAATCACGACGACCTTTGGCTTCAGCGCGACGACGTCCGGGTGAAAGCGAACCAGCATCTGGGGCGTGGTTTGACCACCAATGCCGCGATTGATGTACGGCTTGCCCGGGAACATTGCGTCGAAGTACTTCTGCCAGCCCTCGGTGATCGAGTTCCCGAGGAACACGACGCGATTCTCTTTTTTCACCGGTGGCGGAAGTTTGGCGTTGGCGTCGCGGAACCTGGCGAGATTCGCCCAGTCGGTGCGGAGCTGCTGCTCGGTCGGTTGCGCGTCGGTGTTAGCTGCAGCGAGCACGCTCAGGAGAACTGCGAGGCAGAGAGTTTTCATTTCGGGATCTCGGCACGCAAGAGGTTGGGCGGGGTCTTTATTGCCAGTTGCAGTACACCAGTGTGTGAACCGCCGTGGATTTATAGCGATCGGGAGGCACCCGGCAAATCGTCGCGTCATTAGCGACGAGCGTATCCGGATCCTTCTTCGTCATCACTTCCTTGGTGTAGAGACCGAGGCGGGCGGACTTTATCACCGCGCCGTTGGGTGCCGGCTCGACGTACGGCGGGCGCGCGCAACCCGCGAGCACGCCGGCGCCGGCAACGAGCAGCACCAATCCGTTCACCTCACGCGAACCGTTTGAGTGCTCGTTCATGCGCCTTGCGCATCTCGACCTCGCGGTTGCGGGGTGGCGCGTTGATTGTGAGCGAGTGGACGAGCTTGTGTGCCGCTGCGGTAACCTCGTCCACGGCCTGATTGAACGCCGCTTCGTTGACGTGCGATGGTTTGGCGGTGCCACTCAACTTGCGGACGAATTGGAGCGCTGAGGCGCGGATTTCGTCGTCGGTGGCTGGCGGCTCGAAGTTGGCGAGCGTCTTGATGTTCCTGCACATAATTACTGTTCCTCGTCGATCGGCTAGACTGGGTTTCAAAATCGATTACCGCTCGGGCACGCGCAATGGTCGTACTATGGTCGGTTGATTATCCGTTACCCGCTACCGGTAACGGGTAACCCGTTACCCGTTACCTGCTTCCCGCTTCCCGCTTCCCGCTTCCCGCTTCCCGCTTCAGCCCACGCACTCGAAAAACTGTGGCCGCAGTCGAACCGTGTCGACGTGACCCCTGGCGACGTCGACATCCGTCGAATCGGGCTTGTGCGCGAACGCACGCACGAAGAGCCTGTATCGTCCAGGTTGGAGCGCATCGAATACGAATCCTCCGACGCTGTCAGCGGTGGTGGTAGCATGTGGTGCGTCCGGGCTGTCGCCGGGAGCAGTCGCAAGAATCGAATAGTGCGGGAGTGCGCCACCGGAATCCGCGAGCGTGCCGATCACTCCACCAACTCCGG
>Ga0066704_10000003_pt1 | contig 47140 bp, 43 predicted proteins | sample GraSoiAngelo_153_FD_66458 | JGI IMG/M metagenome (GOLD analysis project Ga0066704, IMG submission 66458) | Grasslands soil microbial communities from the Angelo Coastal Reserve, California, USA - 14_1009_12_40cm | ecosystem: Environmental > Terrestrial > Soil > Grasslands | place: USA... | reverse complement strand
CAAGGGCCGCAGAATCTTGATCCACATCAACAATACCAATCCAATCCTTGACGAAGACAGCGCCGAACACCGCACTGTACGTGAAGCGGGCTTCGAAATCGCCTATGATGGGATGGAGTTCGAGCTATGACCCCATCCATGACCAGTTCCTTTGAAAAACCTCTGCTCTCCGAAGCCCAGCTCATCGCTGGTTTTCACGCCATCGGCGAAGAGCGCTATCACCACAAGCATCCCTTTCACTTGCTCATGCACGAAGGCAAGCTGACCCGCGGCCAGCTTCAGGCCTGGGCACTGAATCGCTACTACTATCAAAGCCGCATCCCCATCAAAGACGCGGCTATTCTTGCCCGCAGCGAAGATCCCGCCTTTCGCCTCGCCTGGCGCAAGCGCATCCTCGACCACGACGGCGACGGAACAAAACCGGGCGGCATTGAGAAATGGCTGAAACTTGTCGAAGCCACCGGCCTTTCGCGCGATCACGCTCTCCGCGGCGATGGCATTCTGCCGGCCACGCGTTTCGCGGTACAGGCCTACGTCGATTTCGTCTCCACACATTCGCATCTGGAGGCCGTCGCATCTTCGCTCACGGAACTTTTTTCCCACAAACTCATTGCCCTACGCTTGGATCGCATGCGCCGGCACTATCCTTGGCTTTCCGGGGGTCTGGACTATTTCACCGGCCGCCTCACCCAGGCTCCCGAAGACGCCGAATTCGCTCTCGCATGGGTTGTGAAACACGCGCGCACGCGCGAAGAACAAGACAATGCTCATGCTGCTCTGCGCGCCAAATGCGACATTCTCTGGGCCCAGCTCGACGCCCTCTATTTCGCCTATGTGAATCCCGGCTGGTCTCCCCCGGGCGCTTTCCAGCCTGCCACGGAAAGCACATGACAATGGAGGGGAACAGCCGGCCGCGGCTCGCTCCGGGGTGTCGCATGGGAGAGAACAACAATCAGCGTATGCTCCTGATGCCCGAACGTGCTCTGCGCCTGAATGGCCCGAGCTTGGAAATCGTTTCGCGCTGCGACGGCCAGCACACCGTGGTGCAGATCATCGCCGAGTTGCAACAAATTTATTCGAAAGCGGAGCCGCACAAAGTCGAGCAGGACATTATCGGCTATCTCGCGCTCTTGCAGAAAGAACGCGCTCTCGACTTCGAGTTGTAGCTCACGCCTTTCTTCCGGTCATGACGCTTAATTCACACAACCCGCTCGCCCTTGTCGTCGAGCTCACGCATCGCTGCCCGCTCCACTGTGTCTATTGTTCGAATCCCCTCGAGTTGCAATCTCGCGCCAACGAGCTCTCCACGGAAGCCTGGTCGCGTGTCTTCAAAGAAGCCGCCGAAGCTGGCGTACTCCAGGCCGATTTCACGGGTGGCGAGCCTCTCGCGCGTCCTGATATCGTCGATCTCGTCCGCAACGCGCGAGCTGCCGGCCTCTATGTCAGCCTCATCACTTCCGGTCTTCCCCTCGACGAAGCCAAGCTCGATTCTCTAGTCCAATCTGGACTAGATCATTTTCAGCTCAGCTTCCAGGGCGGGCACGAAGAGACTGCCAGCGATATTTCGGGAACGAAGTCCCACTCGCACAAGCTCCGCGTCCTCCAGTGGCTGAAACGCTACCGCATTGGCGTCACCCTGAATTTCGTTATCCATCGCCGCAACATCGACGAACTCGAGGAAATGCTCGCCATCGTGGAAAACTCTGGTGCGGGTTGCGTGGAATTCGCGAGCGTCCAGTATTACGGCTGGGCCTTTGCCAATCGCGAGCGGCTCTTGCCCACCAGGCAGCAGGTGGACCGCTGCGTGGAGCTTCTCAATCGCGCCGAAGAACAATTGCGCGGCAAGACACGCGTCCTCTTCGTCGTGCCCGACTATTACGCCAAATTCCCCAAACCCTGCGTCGGTGGCTGGGGCCGCAAGCTTATGCTCATCACTCCGAGCGGTGACGCCCTTCCCTGTCACGCCGCGACAGTCATTCCCGGCCTATCGTTCGAAAACGTGAAGAATCGCAGCCTGCGCGAAATCTGGGATCATTCCGAGGCGTTTCAGAAATTTCGCGGCCAGGATTGGATGCAGGAACCTTGCAAATCCTGCGACCGCCGCGATCTGGACTTCGGTGGCTGCCGTTGCCAGGCGCTCCTCCTCACGGGCGACGCTTGCGCGACGGATCCCGTTTGCTCCCTTGCCCCACAGCGGCCCAAGGTGGACGCCATCCTCGCGGAGATCAACAACTCATCCGCTCAGCAGGCAATTTCGACACCCGCGTGGCTCTATCGCCCTAATCCTTCCTAAGTTCCCGCGGATGTCTGCAGTTTCCCCAATCTCATGACGACGCGAGACAAAAAGACCAAACTACCCAGCAGTACAAGCGATCCAGAAACCGTCAACGTGTAGGGAGCGCCGATGCGCTTTGCGACGCCTCCCGCGATCAGCGCTCCAATTGGCTGCACGCCCATGAACATCGTCGCATACACTGCCATCACTCGGCTGCGCAGCTCATCGGGCACGCGATTCTGAATCAGCGTATTCGTCGCGGCCATCTGTGACGTGGCCGCGAACCCCACGACGAAGAGCACCACGACGCAAAGCCAGAAAACCTTCGCCTGCGAAAAAATGATCAGGCAGACCGCGCACGTCGTCGAAGTCGCCCCAATCCACCGTGCCAGCCCTTTGTAGTGCGTGCGCGCAGCAAAATGCAGCGCGCCCAGCACCGCGCCCACCCCCGCTGAGCTCATCAGCAATCCCAGTGTCCGCGCGTTTCCCCTCAAAATGTCCTGCGCGTAAATCGGCATGAATACCGAGTACTGCAATCCAAAAAGGCTCAGCACGCTCAGCAACAACAGCGTCGACCGTACTGGCGGATCGCTCATCGCAAAGTGGAATCCCTGCACCAGGCTTTTCAGCGGAGATTCCTCACTCGGCTTTATTTCCGTCTTTGCGATCCTCATCATGAAAAGTGCCACGATCACCGCCACAAAACTCAACCCGTTCAGGAAGAAACACCAGCCTTCCCCGAACCAGGCGATCGCGAATCCCGCAATTGCCGGGCCCACCACACGCGCTCCGTTAAAAATCGAGGAATTCAGCGCGATGGCATTTGGCAAATCTTCTTTCCCCACCATCTGCACCAAAAATGCCTGCCGGATTGGTACATCAAACGCGTTGACAACGCCTACCAAAAACGCGATGGCGATCAATTCCCATTCATTAATTAGATGCGCCAGCGTCAGTGCTGCCAGCACGAACGCCAGAATCATGGAGGCTGTCTGCGTGGCAATCACGCCACGATGGCGCTCGTAGCGGTCACCCACATATCCGCCCAGCGAGGAGAGAAACAACATCGGCACCTGGCTTGCGAACCCAAAAACTCCGAGCAGCGCTGCCGATCCGGTGAGCTTATAGACCAGCCACAGTTGCGCGGTGGTCTGCATCCACGTTCCGATCAGCGATATGAGTTGCCCTGCGATGAAGAGCTGAAAATTGCGGTGCTGCAAGGCGCGAAAGCGCGTGGACAATGCGGGAATGTTCTTCCTCCACTCGTTCGATGCGGCAATCCCGAACTAGTGCCGTTCCAACTAGACGGACCAAACGCGCGATCCATCGTTTCCGGAAAAATCGTCGTGACCGAAACCAATAGCGATCGCTCAAAGGAGTTGGAACGGCACTAGTCACCTTGCCGTGAACCAGCGGCTCTTGTCAACGTTGGGGCAAAACAACGGAGAGACGATTTGGCAGATCCATGGACCCTGAAACTAGCCAAGCTTTTTTGACAACCTGCAGTTCTCTGCCCTGACAAACGCAAGCTACGGTGTGTCATCCTGAGGCCGTGCATTTTGCGGCCCGAAGGATCTCAACTCTCACCCTGCGCAACGAGCATCGGTTGAGACGAAACTTCCAAGTGGAGCTGTTTTGTCCGGACTTAAAACTTAGAACTTACAACGGAAGACTGTTCTACTCGCTCGGCGGATCCGGCGCGCCCACATGCATGTGGCTCAGATCGCGCAGCATGGCCTTATCTTCTTCGCTCATGCCGCGTGTGAAGTTCGGATCATTCAAGTGCTGGTTCCGCGCTGACTCCGGCATGTTTTGCAGCACGCCCAATCGTTGTCGAATTGCCCTCTGTCTGTCGGACGGCATCTGCTGCCACTTTGGAAACACCTCATTCTTGATATGCCCCTGCTGATCCGGCGTCAGCTTCTGCCAGTTCCTAGCTGCCTCTCTCATCTCTTGTTGCTTTTGGGGCGGCAGCCGATTGAACTTCTCCCAACTTCGTTTCTGCTCCGGCGTCAAATCCTGGAACCTTCTGGGATTTGCCTGGGGATTGCTGGCATTCGGTGGCCGGTTCGGATTGAAGTTTGGCCGCTGTCCCGGCTGATTGCCAGCGTTTGGAGGACGATTCCCCCCACCGAGCGTGCCCATCGACTCTGTTGGCCGATTCGGCGGAGCAATGTTGCGCGGCCGGTCAGCATTCGGACGGCCATTGGGGGCCCTCCGCGCATCTTGCCGCTCTTGCCGCCGCTCTTGTCTCGGCGCCTGCCTCTGTTGTTGTCTCTGCTCTTGCTTTTGTTGCTGGGGCGGCTTGTTCGTGTCGTGCTTTTGCGCTGCACACGGCAAAGCCATCCCTGCGTCGATCCCCAGCGCAATCAGTAAGCAACCGATTTGGATTCGCAGTTTCATCTCACCTTACATCTGCTGATTCTGTTGCGTCGCCTCGTCCGCCTGCACCGGCGGCGGCAATTCCGTCAGTGGATCAAAGCTAGACAGCACATCGTAATTCTCCAGAACCGGAATATCGTCTTGCGCGATCTGCGGCGGATTGTTGCTCGAATGCGTTCCAATCCAAACTGTCGCCAGCAGCAACAACGACGCCGCGAACGCCACACGCGGCGACGGCGTGAACCAGGCCCACCAGCTCTGCTTCACCGGCTCCGCCGCCACCCGTGCATGAACGCGCAAATCAAACGCCGAGGACGGCTCGATCACCGGCAGTTCGTCCAGCAAGCCGCGCACCGCGCGAAACTCGTTCACGCGCACGCGGCAAGCCGCGCACGTCGCCAGGTGCTTCTCCACCTCTAGCCGTTCGCCTTCTTTCAGGCGCCCGTCCACGTATCCCAAAATCTTGTTTTCCATCCGACTGCAGCTCATAACTTCCTTCCCTTCCCGGCCCAACTTCTACAGCTTGCCCTGCTGCGCCACGAGGGGGGCGAGTTCCACTCGCAACGTTTCGTACGCCCGGAATAGCAGTGATTTCAGCGCGCTCTCCGAGCATTGCAGAATCTTGGCGATCTCTCCGTAATCCAGCTCCTGATACTTGTGCAGCAGCACCGCCGCTCTCTGTTTCTCCGGCAACTTCTCAATCGCGTGCCGGATCATCTTGCGCCGCGTCTCCTCGATCAAGTGCTGCTCGATGTTCGGATGCTTTTCCGCAACGTCCAGCGCCTTCTCTTCGCCGTCTTCCGCATCCACGGTCACCGGCGCATCCAGCGAAATCTCCATGCGTTGATACCGATTGTCGCGCAACGAATTCAACGCCAGATTGGTCGCGATCCGGAAGAGCCAGGTGGTGAACTTCGCGCTTGGCACGTACTCTTCTCTCGCGCGATACACCCGCAAAAAAACTTCCTGCGCCAAATCTTCTGCCTGTTCCCGGTTCCGAACCATGCGGTACAGGAAATTAACCAAAGGACTCCTGTAGCGATGCAGCAGAAGCCCGAACGACTGTTCGTCGCCCGCCTTTACGTCCAGCATCAGTTGGACGTCCGACCTGGCCATAGCCGCCACACCGTATCAAACCCAACTTGTCTCAGAAAGTTGCTTGTTCGAGAGGCCCTTAAATCCCTGGTAAGCTATTGTATCAAAAGGCTTTAGGATGATGTTAGGGTCAAAGCCGAGAAATACCGGCTACCTTTTCAAACATGAAACAAGCGTTGCATTATCAACAAACTAGCGACACCCAGGAACACCAGCAACGCCATCCGCCAATTCGGCTCGCGGTTCACTTCGGGCAACAGGTCCGTCGCCGCCACGTACACCGTCACTCCTCCGGACAGTGGCAGCGCGTATTTCAATTGTCCTTGCAGCGCGCTCGTCAACAGCACTCCAAACAGCGTCGCCGCTCCTAATAACCCTGCTCCCAGAATGGCGTTGCGCTTTCCCCGTCCGCTCGCCAGCGCCACCGACGCGATCGTAAACCCCTCCGGCAGTTTGTGCAGAAACACCGCCACAAACAACACTACACCCAGCCACGTCGAAACCAGAAACCCTGCCGCGATCGCCACGCCATCAAAAAACGTGTGAATGACCAATCCGAGAAGCACCGTGTCCCCCGCATGAACGGAGCTGAACTCCTCGTGATGCGTCTCCTCTCCAAAATGAAAATGCGGCGCGATGGTATGCTCGAACAAATGCACCAGAAAAAATCCAATCAGCACGAAGAGGAGCGCGCCCTCCCCTGATAGCCGCACCGACTCGGGAATCACCTCCAGAAACGCCACCGCCAGCATGTACCCGGCGCCCAGCGCCAAAAAATATTGCAGGGATTGCCGCGGCCAGTCCTTTCGAACGACAAAATATCCGCCGAGCAAATTCCCCGCTGCGGCTACGAGCCCCAGCCCCGCCGCCAGCGCCGTGCGAAATGCCACATCATGTCCCATGAATTGCCTTTAACTCTTTTTCGCTTTTTTCCTCTGTCTTCTCTGTGGACTCTGAGCCCTCCGCGTTCTCTGTGTTAATTCTTTTTTCCCTACCTCCTTACTTCCCTGCGTCCTTACTTCATCCTGAATGCCTAAACAAAATCACATCCCCTTCTTGCACCACATACTCTTTCCCCTCCAGCCGCACCTGCGCCTTTTCCCGTGCCGCCGCCAAGCTTCCCGCCGCCACCAAATCATCCCACCTCACCACTTCCGCTCGAATGAATCCTTTCTCGATGTCGCTGTGAATCACTCCCGCCGCTTTCACGGCCGGAGCACCCTTTCGAATCGTCCACGCCCGCACTTCCGGCTCCCCTGCCGTGAAAAACTGGATCAGTCCCAGCAAATCATACGTTGCGCGAATCAAGCGGTTCAGTCCTGGCTCTTTCAATCCATAGGACGCAAGCAATTCCGCCGCTTCTTTCTCGTCCATCTCCGCCAGTTCCGCTTCCAGCCGTCCGCACACCGCCACCACCGCCGCGTTCGGCCTTCCCTGCAATGCGCTCAACTTGTGCCGCTCTACCGCCGTATCCAGCTTGTCCGCTTCTTCGTCCCTCAGGTTCAGCACATACAGCACCGGCCGCACCGACAAAAACAAAAATCCCCCAATCGACTTCCGTTCTTCCTGCGTCAACTCCAATTCGCGCAGCGGCTTCTCCGCTTCCAGTTGCGCTTTGCATTTTCCCAATGCCGTCTGCTCGATTTCCAGCACCGGATCGCGCTTTTTCTTCAGATCCTTTTCTACGCGCTCCAGCCGCCGCGTTATCTGATCGTGGTCCGAAAGCATCAGCTCCAAATCTAGATTCGTTGCGTCCCGCAGCGGATCAATGCTCCCCTCCGAATGCGGCACGCTCGGGTCCTCGAACACGCGAATCACGTGCGCAATCACGTCCACTTCGCGCAACTGCGCAAGCGCATCTCGCGTGCGCTCTTTCTGCATGCCGCCTAAATCCACATAATTCACCGTGGCGTATGTGATTTTCTTCGGATTGTAGAGCTTCGCCAGCTCCACTAGCCGCGGCTCCGGAACTTTGGCTACGCCCACGTGTGTCGCCGACGCCCCGCCTTTTCCCTCGACGTGCGCCTTCGTCAGAATCCGGAACAGCGTGGTCTTCCCCACCTGTGGTAGTCCAATAATTCCCGCTTGCATAAACGCGAGAGTTTAGCACACACGTCTGTGGCCACCATCGGCCGTCCGCCACTCGTCACGCCCAACGAAATGGCCACAAAACGTGTGATAGCTTGTCTCCGCTTGGAGGCTGCCATGAGTGCCGCAATCCAGCAGGGAGACTTGTTGGGCGCGTTTGCCCGCGACTGGGCGGCATACGCGCCTGAAGTGATACCATCGAACCAGCAATTCCGCCGACTCGCCCCGGAAGTCCTGCCTTGGAGGTGACTATGCCCGATACGCGCCGCTGCTTCCTCAAAAGCCTGGCCGGAGCCTCGAGCTCCCTTCTCCTTTTTCAATGTTCGCCGCCCATCCCCACTCCCAGGCGCAGGACTCCGGTCGATCCACCGTCGCCTGCCGAGAAGCAGGATACGGAAACTCCCGTGTACGGATCGAAGATCGCTCAGCGCGCGAGATTGCAAGCGCAAGAAAAAGAATTCCGCGAGACGATGGCGCGGCTCTTCGCCAAAGTTAGCGATCTCAGACTTCAGGTCGATGCGCTCCACACCTCCGATATTTTTTCGATTGCCATTTTCAAGGAAACCCAAGAGATCGAAAAGCTCGCCAAACAGCTCAAGAATTACGCCAAGGTGTGACCCACTCGCCTATTCACGATTTCTCTGCACCCCTTTGCGTTCTCTGCATATCTGCGTTGTCTTTCTGCGCTTTTCGCCACAACTCGACTTCATTGCTTCGCCCCTTCCCTGCCTGGTATCTTCTTCCGTCATGTCTCTCCCTTTCGATCTCGCGGAAGCCACTCGCCACCTTGCCTCCATCGACCCCAAACTGGCCGAGCTCATCGCCAACACGGTTCCATTTCAGTTGCATTCCGACCAACTCGATTCTCCCTACGAAGTCCTCCTCAAGGCCATCGCCTACCAATTCATTTCCGGGAAAGCCGCGGCTACCATTTTCGGCCGCGTCAAAGCCCTCAGCAACAACGGCCGCGCCCCTTCCCCGGAACAAATGCTCAAGCTCCGCAAATCCGTCCTCCGCAAAGCCGGCCTCTCCGGCGCAAAAATCCTCGCCATGAAAGATCTCGCCAGGAAAACCATCGAAGGGATCGTCCCCACCCTCGAACAAGCCGAAAAGCACTCCGACGAAGAACTCGTCAAGCGCCTCGTCTCTGTCCGCGGCATCGGCGCCTGGACCGTCGAAATGTTTCTGATCTTCCGCCTGGGCCGACCCGACGTTCTCCCCATCCACGACCTCGGCGTCAGAAAGGGCTGGTCCATCACTTACGGCAAAAAGCAGATGCCCACGCCCAAGGAACTCCTGGCCTTCGGCGAACGCTGGCGTCCCTACCGCACCGTCGCCTCTTGGTACATGTGGCGCGCCTGTCAGCGCGGCGGCAACGCCGCCATGCGCAAAATCCGCCCCGCGAAGCCACGAAAAGCGAAACGTGCTTCTGCCCAAGGCCCCTAATTCACGATCTGGCCGCTAACTCACGCACTATCAGATACATAGCTGCGAATCCAGCCAGCAGCACTCCGCTTTCGAGCATTACCGAAATCCGGTGCAACCGGGTGAACTCCGCCAGCAACGGACTGTCCGCCGCGGTTGCCTGAATCGAGCCCATCTGCACGCGCAACATTGCCATCTTCGCGCTCACGGTGAACTGCGAGATCGCCGTCAGTGCAATCATCAGCACCACGCAAAGCGCGGCCGGGGTCAACAAGCTGGCGAACATTCTGCTCCGCAACAGTCGCGCCAGCAGCAACACAATGCCGCACGCGATTCCAACCAAATGCATCCGCGTCAGCGAATATCCAACGATCGCCCCAGCCTGGTCCCGGCTGCTCAAAATCCGGAATGCTCCCGGCGCCACCATAAAGCTGAGAAAAACATCGCTCCCCAGCCACAGGCTCAAACATAGAAACTCAATCGTACGTAGGAACGTTGACATGCTGAGATTTTAGCTAGAATGGCTTTTGGCGCCAGGGAAAAGATGGTGGGCGACAAAGGACTTGAACCTTTGACCTCTCCCGTGTGAGGGGAGCGCTCTAACCAACTGAGCTAGTCGCCCAGGGAAATAACCGCGATGCCGCGCGGCGTCATCTATTTGTAGCAGGAAGGGCCCGGGTTTTCAACACATGCAGGCTGCCACTGCTCAAGTCGTCTCGCAGCTTCGGCGCTCCATCGCACGCGCGATCTACGGCAAGGAAGAAGCCATCCAGCTCGCGCTCATCGCGCTGCTCGCCCGCGGCCATCTGCTCATCGAAGATGTTCCTGGCGTCGGCAAGACCACCCTGGCTCAGGCTCTCGCCAAATCGTTTCATTGCACCTTCCAGCGCATCCAGTTCACTTCGGATTTGCTTCCTAGCGACGTTCTTGGCGTCAGCGTTTACAATCCCGAATCGCGCGAGTTTGAATTTCGGCCCGGTCCGATCTTCGCCAATGTCGTGCTCGCCGACGAAATCAATCGCACCACGCCGCGCACACAATCCGCCCTTCTCGAGGCCATGAACGAAGCCCAGGTCAGCATGGACGGCAGAACGCAGCTGCTCCCCCAACCGTTCTTTGTCATCGCCACGCAAAACCCGGTCGAGCATCATGGCACCTATCCGCTTCCGGAATCCCAGCTCGACCGCTTCCTCATGCGCATCAAAATGGGCTACCCCTCGCACGACACGGAGCGGGAAATCTTGCGCAAGCGTATCGGCGACGATCCGCTCCACTCGCTCGAGCCGGTCGCGGATCTGGGTGACGTGCTCTCCATGCAAAGCGCCGTCGCCCACGTGAAGGTCGACTCCAGCCTTCACGACTACGCCCTCGAAATTGTCAACCGCACGCGCAAATCCGACCAGCTCACTCTCGGCGTCAGCCCGCGCGGCACTTTGATGCTCCAGCGCGCCGCGCAAGCCCGCGCTTTTCTTGACGGGCGCGAGTATTGCCTCCCCGACGATTTCAAACATCTCGCTATCCCGGTTTTCTCTCACCGCGTTGTCGCCAGTGCGCGCCATGCATCGCTGCAGAAAAAATCGGAGACCACGGAATCCGTCCTGCACGATATCGTCGAATCCGTTCCCGTTCCCTTGTGATTGTGTTGTTGTGAGCGTGCAGACTACTCTCGCGCAACTTTGGGCCAAGGCCGATCGCCCCGGCGTTCGCGCGTTCATCCTTTCCATGATCGCGCTCTCCGCCGCGCTGCTTCTGGCACTGTATTCCGGCGCGGCCGCGGAACTCGGCCAGCTTGCCCTCGCCAGCACTTCCGCGCTGGTGGCCCTGGCGATTGCCGGATGGGTGGCGGTCACGCTGGTGCCCACGCTGGCCCGGCGCACGCCGCTCCGCTGGATCGGCTACAAAATCGAATACAAAATTTCCCGCGAAGGCTGGATTTATCTCGCCGGAATCCTGCTGGTCGCGCTCGCCGCACTGAACACCGGCAATAATCTTCTCTTCCTGATTCTCGCGAGCCTCATTGCTCTCGTGCTCATGTCAGGAATTCTCTCTTCGGTCAGTCTCTCGGGAGTCGAAATGCGTCTCGCTTTGCCCGAGCATATTTTCGCTGGGCAGCCGGTCCGCGCGCAGATCGAACTCGAAAATCAAAAGCTCACGTTGCCTTCGTTTTCCTTGCGCGTCGAAGCTGTGAAAGAAAAACAGGCATCCGCTGCCGCGATCTTCGAGAAGCCCGTTTATTTTCCCTATCTCCCCAAGCAGGACCGCGTCCAGCAAACCGTTCCCCTCACCTTCGCGCGGCGCGGCGTTTACCGTCAGGATGCCTTCCGCATCGTGACTCGTTTTCCTTTCGGCTTCTTGCAGAAGGCGCGGCGATTGGACTTAAAAACGGAAGCGCTCGTCTATCCTTCGGTAGAACCAACGGCAGAGTACATGGAGGTCTTGCCCGTCATTCAGGGAGCGCTGGAAAGTCTCAGCAAAGGCCGCGGCCAGGATTTGTATGGGTTACGCGACTACGTCCATACGGACAGCGCGCGCATGGTCCACTGGAAAGCCACCGCCCGTTCGGGGTCATTGATGGTCCGCGAATTCACGCGCGAGGAAGATTCCCGCGTCTTGCTTGCGCTCGATCCTCATTCTCCCGCAATGGAAAAGTCCGCTGCAAAGTCGACGTCCTCCGCGATCAACGAGTGCTTCGAGCGAGCCGTAGCCATCTGTGCCAACCTGGCCTGGCATTTCTACCAGACCAACGCGATGCTGCAATACCGCAGCGTAGGCATCGATGTGCCGCTCGCTCCTGCCGAAGAGAACATCTTCAAAATCCTTCGTCACCTCGCCCTCGCCCAGCCGCTTCCGCCCGATCCCGATCAAAAGCTCATCAACGACCTGGCCGCGTCTCCGGAACTGTTCAAAATCATCGTGACCGGCCAGCCTCGCGGCTTCTTTCCCCAGGCGGTATGGAGTTCTTCCTACATCGTCTTCCTCGACGACGAACTCCTGCGCTGATTGATACATTTTCTGGCTGGTTTAGACACCATCCTTGGAGCTCGGACCGAGACTTGGTTGACGGACGTCCGGCGCACAGCCTAGCATGAGGTCCGAAAGGAGTGCCTGTGATCGGCCAGTTCCTCGGTCATTACCGTGTGGTGGCGAAGATTGGCGAAGGAGGGATGGGTGTTGTCTATCGCGCTCGCGACGAAGTGTTGCACCGTGATGTGGCACTGAAGATTGTCAAAAAGGGTGCTGATCTTGGTCCATCGGCGGGCCAGAATCTGCTCCGGGAAGCGCGCGCTTCTTCCTCCCTTGGTCATCCCAACATCTGCACCATCCACGAAGTGGGTGAGACGGACGGCGAGCTCTACATTGTGATGGAGCTGGTCGAGTGCCGGTCTCTGCGCGCGATGATTGGAGATACAGCTTTACCGGCGGAGTCGGTGCTCCGGTATGGCGTCCAGATCGCCAGTGCACTCGTCCGCGCTCATGACAAAGGCATCGTCCATCGAGACCTGAAGACCGCAAGTATTGTTGTCACTCCTGAGGGCTTGGTCAAAGTCCTCGACTTCGGTTTAGCCAAACGCGCAGCCGAGGGGATTTCCGAAGCGGCCACGCAGTCCTTTCTAACGACGCAGGACGCGTCCACGATGAGCGGCACATTGCCGTATATGGCGCCCGAAGTCTTACGCGGGGAGGGAGCCGACTACCGCAGCGATTTATGGGGGCTCGGAGTTGTGCTTTACGAAGCGGCTTCCGGGCGCCGGCCCTTTGAAGGACACACCGGCTTTGAGATCAGCTCCGCCATCCTGCGCGAAATGCCTAAGCCGCTCGGCCCTCCGGTGCCTCCCGGGCTTTGGGCCATCATCCAGCACTGCCTGGCCAAGGAGCCCAACCAGCGATATCAACGCGCAGGCGAAGTACAAGCAGCTCTGGAAGCCGTTCAGTCTGCGGTGAACGTTTCCCCTGAACCCGGAGCCGATCGAGGCGGGCCCACCACTACGGTCTTGCACAGCGTGCGGCACGTTCCAGTCAGAAAGGGAGATTTTCTTTTGCTCGTGGGAACGACAAAAGGAGCGTTTATCCTTCGCTCCAACACTCAGCGGACTCGTTGGGAAGTTGGCGGGCCGTATTTTCACGGTTATGCCGTCTACGCGATGGCTTATGACAGCCGTGGAGGCCAGCACCGTATCTGGGCGTCCACGCAGAATTATTGGGGCACGCTGCTGCGCTCCAGCGACGATTTCGGGAGAAGTTGGACGAATCCGCAGGAAGCGACCCTTCGCTTTCCCGCCGACACAGGAGTTTCCTTAAAGAACATTTGGCAGATCGGGTTGGGCCGGCCAGAGGAACCGGACGCGCTGTATTGCGGCGTGGAACCGGACGCGCCTTTCAGGACACGGGACGGAGGGGAAACATGGTCGTTAGTGCGCAGCTTGTTCGATCATCCGCACCGCCCGCGCTGGATGCCGAGCAACGGCGGTTTGGCCTTGCACACCATCTTGCCGGATCCCTCCGATAACCAGCGTATGTACGTGGCCATCTCCGCCGGCGGCGTTTACCGCACCGACGATGGAGGCCAAACCTGGAAAGCGCGAAATCGCGGTGTGCGCGTTATGTTTACTCCCGACAAATACCCGGAGTTCGGGCAATGTGTGCACAAGATCGCCCTGCATCCTGCGCATCCCGAGCGCCTCTTCCTGCAAAACCATTTTGGCTTGTATCGCTCCGACGACCGTGCCGAAAACTGGACGGACATTGCCAACGGCGTGCCGTCGGATTTTGGTTTTGCGATGGTCATACACCCTCGAAACCCGGACTGGGTGTACATCGTTCCCGTGGAGTCCGACCAGTTTCGCTGCACGTGCGATGGACGATTGCGTGTCTATCGAACGCGCAACGGGGGCGGTTCATGGGAGCCGCTCATGCGGGGGTTGTCACAGAAAAGGGCCTACGAGACCGTCTTGCGTGATGCCATGACAATGGATTGCCTCGATCCTCTCGGAGTTTACTTCGGCACGCGAAGCGGGCAACTCTTTGGCTCGCGCGATGAAGGGAAGACATGGGAAAAGATACTCGATGGCCTGCCGGCGATCGTCTGCGTTCGGAGCGCCGTCGTCGAGGACGCATCTGCCGGTCCAAGACCAAGGTTGCCCAAAATGGCTCTCCCCACTTCCCCTCCATCGAAATCTCGCGCGACACACAAGTCTCGCCGAACCAAAAGGTGATCCGTGCCGGTGACGTTTCACATTCCAGGGACTTTGCGTGAGTTCACCGATGGGCGCAATACCATCGAGATCGAACAGTCACCAGCTACTTTGGCGGACGCATTGTCTGCGTTGTGGAAGCTCTATCCCCGCGTCCGAGATCGCATGGCCACGGAACAAGGACAAATCCGGGAACACGTCAATCTTTTCATCGGGGACGAGAATGTCCGCTATACCGGTGGACTTGCGAGTCCCATCGCCGCCGGATCTGAGATTTGGATCATCCCGGCGATCAGCGGTGGCTGGGGGGTAACTTCAGGTCCCGGGCGAGAGCGGCCAGCAAAGTTTGGGATTGTCGACTCCCGTGAGAAGGAGTCTCTTTTCGTCTTTCGTCTTACGGGAACAGTTGTGCGAGAATTCCGACGCACGATGTTGAAAGGCCACGAACTCGCTGAATTCCGGGAACAACTGCTCGATTGGTTTCGCCAATTCCGGCGCGACCTGCCGTGGCGCCGCACAAAAGATCCTTACCGCATCTGGCTCTCAGAAATCATGCTCCAGCAAACGCGTGTTGCTGTGGTGATTCCGTATTACGAGCGTTTCGTCGAGCGCTTTCCCAATGTTCAGTCGCTCGCGACGGCGCCGGAGAACGAAGTGCTGCGCCTGTGGTCCGGCCTCGGCTACTACGGCCGCGCGCGCAATCTGCAAAAAGCGGCGCAACAAGTTGTTGTGCGTCACGGCGGAAACTTTCCAGCCAACCTGGAAGAACTTCTTGCACTGCCAGGAATTGGAAACTATACCGCTCCTGCGGTCTTGAGCATCGCGTTCGGCGAAAAACTGGCGGTGCTCGATGGTAACGTCGCGCGTGTCCTCGCCCGCATCGGCACGATTGGCGGCTACCTCCGGGAATCGCAGCGCTGGCAGGGTTTGCAGGAAATGGCGAACTCTTTGCTTGATCCGGAATCACCCGGCGATTGGAATCAGGCCATGATGGAACTGGGCGCTACAAGGTGCACTCCCAAATCGCCGCAATGCCTCATCTGTCCCGTCGCGCAATTTTGTGAAGGCTGCAAATTGGGCATCGCCGGATCCCTTCCCGAAAAACGCAAGAAGCATGCCACCGTGGAAATCCATCTCGCCGCGGCTGTCTTTGCGGATGAAAACGGATGGACCCTGTTGCTTCCCCCGCCCGAAGACCAAAACAACGAATCTCTCGCCGATTACGTTCCGGCAACAGTTTCCAGACTGTGGCACTTCCCGACAGTTCCTGTCAGCGGAGATTCCGTCGCGAAATTGCGCAGCGTTCTGGGGGAACTTGTCGCCAAGAAGCAGAATGGAAATCTGCGTCTCTTTGCTGCCGGTAAGATTCGCCACACCGTAACGTACCGTGCCATCACCGTGCAGCCCTATCGCATCAACACAAAAAAACTTCCTCGCATCAAGGGGGCGGAACGTGTTCCGTTGCAAGAAGTCACCGTCCTCCCCGTTTCCAATCTCACGCGGAAAATCGCCCGCGCCGCACTGGAAGCGGTTTCTTCTGTCTCACAGAAACGCAGAGAGTTATCTTTTCGTTAGAGCTTTGGCGCGGCGTCGCTTCGGCAGTGCCTGCGGATGCTAGGATAGAAAATCGACCATGACCGAGACTGTTGCAGCTCCGCCTGCACCCGCGTTGCCCGCCGAGCGTTTCTTTCGCGCCTCGCTTTCGCTGCTCATTCTGACTGCGATTGTCACGCTGGCGGGCACCGGAAAGCTGGATTGGATCACTTCCCTGGCTGCCCCCTTCGCCGCACTGTACAAAGGTTACCGGTGGTGGCACGGACGGTCCGCCGAACTTTCCCACCGCGGGGCCACCTGGAGCCTGGTTGCGTATCTGGCCTTTTTCCCGCTGGACGCGGTGTTTCTCTCGCGATTTTTTGTCGGCAGTTCTTCGAATCCGCCGCTTTACGCCCTGCTTCTCGCAGTGGTGCATTTTTTGATCTTCGCCATGCTGGTCCGCTTTTACAGTGCCTCGAATGACCGCGACGCCCTCTTTCTCAGCATGCTGTCGTTTGCAGCGATTCTGGCTTCGGCAATTCTTACTGTGGACACGACTTTTCTGATTCTTTTTTTCATTTTTCTCCTGTTCGGGGTCTCCACATTCATCGGAATGGAATTGCGCCGCGGCGCCGCCGGCGCGGTTTCGCCCGCTCCGCAGGTGCACCGGGAAAAAGACCGCAAGCTCAATCGCGCGCTGAGTCTTGCCGCGCTCAGCGTGGCCCTGGGAGCCATTCTTCTCGGAGGGATGCTCTTCTTCTTTTTCCCGCGGTTCAGCGCCGGATACCTGGGGCGCGCCAGCTTCAGCCCGTCGCTGATGACCGGTTTCACGGAGGATGTCGAACTGGGCCAGATCGGAGAGATTAAGAAAAATTCCGCGGTGGTCATGCGCGTGGAAACGGGAAAGCCGATTGGGTACGATCTGCTACGCTGGAGGGGCATCGCGCTGACCACTTTCGACGGAAGGCGCTGGAGTTCCTCCGCGCGCGACCCGCAGAGGCTGCGGACAGGCGCAGACGGCTGGATTTACACGGGCGATGCGGCGCAGCAGACAGGCGCGGCAGAGCAGACGATGCGGTACACCGTCTTCCTCGAGCCGATTGCCACGGACGCGATTTTTGTTCCGGGAAGAGTTTTGTCGCTCCAAGCAAATCTCACGGGCGAAGCCGGGAATTCCTTCAACGCCATGCGCCAAACGTACATTCTGAAAGACTCCACGGACTCCCTCTTCAACCCTTTTCGAAACTTCGCAGCCGTGCGGTACGCAGGGGTTTCGCGTTTACCGGCGGCCAACACGACAAAATTACGCGCGGCATCGAAAAATTATCCGGAAGAGATTGCCGCAACCTATCTGCAATTGCCGGAGCTTGATCCGCGCATTCCGGAACTGGCGCGCGAAATCACCAAAAACGCGCAGACGCCATTCGATCAGGCCATTCGAATCCAGAACTACTTGCGAAGCCGATTCGCATACACGCTGAATCTGGCCGGAAAACCAGGTGATGATCCGCTGGCGCATTTCCTGTTCGAAACGCGCGCAGGACACTGTGAGTACTTCGCTTCGGCCATGGCCATCATGCTTCGAACGCTGGGCATTCCCTCGCGCGAAGTGAACGGGTTTCTTCCCGGGGAATACAACGACCTGGGCGGAGATTACATCGTGCGCGCGAGCGACGCGCACAGCTGGGTGGAAGCGTACTTCCCCGGAATCGGCTGGCAGGTCTTCGATCCCACGCCCGCAGGCCCGGATAGCGGGAGCAGCTTTCTGACGCGGCTCGGAATGTACGTCGACTGGATGGAGATGACCTGGAATGAATGGGTGATCGGCTACGATTTCGCACACCAAGTGGCGCTGGCGCAGAACCTGCAGCGCAGCTCGAAGAATTGGGGAGACGCAGCGCGGATCTGGTTCGAACGCAAACAACGCAACGGCAAGAGATGGCTGAAGGCCTGGCAATTTCAACATGGCACGCTGGGCTATCTGCTGCCGGCTGCGCTGGTGCTGTTGCTCGTCGCGCTGCGGTACAACGTGCCGGTGGAACTGCTTCGTCGATTTCGACTCTTCCTGCGGATTCGCGCGTCGAAAGCGGTACGCGCCGATCCGCAGCTTGCCTCGCGGCTGTATGCCGAACTGCTGCGGATGATGGCACGGCGCGGCCTGGTGCGGACGGAGACGCAAACGCCTTTCGAATTCGCCGCAGCGGTACATTCGCCGCAGCTTGCTCCGGCAGTCTGGGAATTTACGCAGCTTTACGCGCACGCCCGCTTCGGCGAGGCGCCCTGCAATACCACGCAACTGGGACAATTGCTGGACCAGATTCGAATGATTCTCCGCGCACGCTAAGTCCCCAGGTGAGGGGCACATTCCAACAGGCTTTCTTCCGACAGTCGGGGTTGGACGTACCGTGCGCAGGTTCCTCGGGAGTATAATCGCGGCCAATCATGCCTCTCGTTTCAGGCACAAAACTTGGGCCGTATGAGATTCAGTCGCCGCTGGGGGCGGGCGGGATGGGCGAGGTGTATCGCGCACGCGATACACGGCTGGAGCGTGACGTGGCCATCAAGATTTTGCCTTCGCAACTTTCGAATGATTCCGTCCGCAAGCAACGCTTCGAACGCGAGGCGAAGACCATTTCCAGTTTGAATCACCCTCACATTTGCGTGCTGCACGATGTGGGAAATCAGGACGGCATCGATTATCTCGTGATGGAGTGCGTGGAAGGGGAGACGCTAGCGAAGCGGCTGGAGAAAGGACCGCTGCCGCTGGAGCAGGTGCTCAAGTACGGGATGCAAATCGCGGATGCGCTGGACAAGGCGCATCGCAGCGGAGTTGTCCATCGCGACCTGAAGCCGGGCAACATCATGCTGACGCCGACCGGCGCGAAATTGTTGGACTTCGGCCTTGCCAAACCAGCTGCGCTGCTGGCCAGCGTGGCCACGCTGACAGCGGCCGTGACGCAGGATTCTCCGGTGACGGCACAAGGAACGATTGTGGGGACGTTTCAGTACATGTCTCCCGAACAGATTGAAGGCAAAGAACTGGACAGCCGCAGCGACATTTTTTCGCTAGGCGCAGTGCTGTACGAAATGCTCACGGGCCAGCGCGCGTTTCCAGGCAAAAGCCAGCTCAGCGTGGCTTCGGCCATTCTGGAGAAAGAACCCGCGCCCATCGGCACGATCAAGCCGATGACGCCGCCGGCCCTCGAACATGCGATACGCCGCTGCGTCGCTAAGGAGCCCGAAAAACGGTGGCAAAGTGCAGCCGACTTAGCCGGCGAATTGCAATGGATCGCGGAAGGCGGTTCAGAAGCCACGTCGGCTTCGACCGCTCAAGCAAAAAGTATGCGCGCTCGGTGGCGAGGAATCGCGCTGTGGGGCACTGTCTCGTTGGTCCTAGCGGCCATCACCGGCCTTGCGTTCTGGAGTCTGAAGCCCATACCGGCACGGCCTGTTACCCGCACCATGATTGCCCTGCCGCCCGGCCAGAGGCTTGCGGGATTGGATCAACCTGCCGTGGCTCTTTCGTCAGACGGCACTCTCCTCGCCTATGTTGCCGTCCAAAGCGGGGCCCAGCAGATTTACCTGCGCGCGATGGATAGCCTGGAGGCCAGGCCCGTTCCGGGCACCGAAGGAGCCGTCAATCCCTTCTTCTCGCCCGACGGTCAATGGCTGGGTTTTTTTGCAGGCCAAAAGTTGAAGAAAGTGTCGGTGAGCGGAGGAGCAGTGGTCACGCTTGCCGATGCAATGATTCCGCGTGGGGCCAGTTGGAGCGGCCAGGGAATGATTGCTTTTGGACCAATGCAAGTATCGGCTGTGCAGCAAGTAACTGACGCAGGGGGTGCGGCGCAACCGCTGACCCATCTCGAGAAAGGGGAGGTCAGCCACCGCCTGCCGGATTTCCTGCCCGGCGGCAAAGCCATGCTCTTTGCTTTTGCACCGACGAGCTTTAATTGGACCAACGCGCAGGTCGCGATCCAATCAATCGAGACAGGCGAAAGGCGGAACCTGATCAAAGGGGCAGCACACGCTCGCTACGCGTCCTCTGGCCACTTGGTTTTTGCGCAAGGTGGAAACCTGATGGCCGTGCCGTTCGATGCCCAGAGGCTCGCGGTCATGGGCACAGCGGTCCCTGTGGTCGAAGGCGTCCGGCAATCCACGACAAGCGGGGCCGCACAGTTCAGCATTTCTGCCGGGGGATCGCTAGTCTATGTTCCGGGGAGCTTTCAAGTGGACCAACGCAGGCTGGTGTGGGTCAATCGAGGTGGCAAAGAGCAACCCGTGGCCGCCCCTCTGCATGCGTATTTGTTCCCGCGAATTTCCCCCGACGGACGACAGATAGCCACGGGGATCACCGAACAAGAGTCGCAAGACTGGTTGTATGACCTCTCGCGGGAGACGTTGACGCGACTTACGTTTGAGGGCAATGCGAACATCAATGCGGTATGGACGCCCGATGGCAAGCGGATAGCGTTTCAATCCAACAAGGAAGGGTCGGCGAACATTTGCTGGCAACGGGCCGACGGCAGTGGCGGACTGGAGCGATTGACAACCAGCCAGTCCACCCAGGTGCCGATGTCCTGGTCCCCGGACGGTCAGCTGCTGGCGTTCATGGAAATCAGTCCGACGACGGGTTACGACATATGGGTGCTACGGTTGAGCGATCGCAAGGCAGAGCCTTTTCTCCGAACGGCGTACAACGAAACTGTGCCGCGGTTTTCGCCTGACGGACGCTGGTTGGTTTATATCTCGAATGAGTCCGGCCGCTACGAGGTTTACGTGCAGCCCTATCCGGGCCCCGGTGGGAAGTTGCAAATCTCGACGGAGGGGGGCACGGAACCTGCGTGGAACCCCAGCGGGAGGGAACTGTTCTATAGGAGCGGCAGCAAGATGATGGCTGTGGCTGTTGTCACGCAGCCCAGTTTCACTGCGGGGAAACCACGGTTGCTCTTTGAGGGGGAGTACGTGCCAACGCCAGTATCGACCACCAACTACGACGTGACGCCCGATGGGCAGCGCTTCCTGATGCTCAAGCCCAGCGAGGCAGGCGAAGCGGCGCCGACTCAAATCAACGTCGTGCTCAACTGGTTTGAAGAGCTGAAGCGCCGCGTGCCACTAGGGCAGAAGTGAAGCAGCTAGTTGGAGAGACCACTTCTCAACTCCACCGGAATTCAGCCCTAATCCGACATTGCCAGGACTGTAATCGCTGCTATTCACGGGCCTGACGAATGACACGAAACCCGGTTTTAGGCCCATGTTAGAATCAAGGATTACGCAGAGGAGCAAATTTGCAGCGTACAACTAAGGTTGGATTTGTGAGTCTGGGGTGCCCGAAGAACCTCGTGGACAGCGAGGTGATGATGGGGTTTCTTGCGCGCGAAGGCTACGAGCTGACGCCGCGCGCGGACGAAGCGGAAGTGCTGGTGGTGAACACGTGCAGCTTTATTGAAGCGGCGCAAAAGGAATCCGTGGACGCCATACTGGAGATGGCGGAACACAAGAAATTCGGCGCGGCAAAAAAACTGATCGTGGCGGGCTGCCTGGTGGAATGCTACCGCGAGCAAATCCTGGAGCAAGTACCGGAAGTGGATGCGGTGGTTGGCACCGGCGAAGTGGAGCGAATCGTAGAGGCGGTGGAGGGCGATTTGCGAGTGCTGCCCGCGCAGCCGCCCGCGTTTCTGTATCACGATTTGACGCCGCGCATCGTAACCACGCCAAAACACGCTGCGTACATCAAGATCGCGGAAGGCTGCGATCACCCTTGTACATTTTGCATCATTCCGGAGCTGCGAGGGAAATTCCGGAGCCGACGATTCGAATCGGTCGTGCGCGAGGCGGAGAATCTAGCTAGAGTGGGCGCGCGGGAAATCACGTTGATCGGGCAGGACACAACTTCGTACGGCGAGGATTTGGGGCTGCGGGACGGGCTGGCGCAATTGCTGGCAAAACTGGCGCAAATCGAAGAGCTGCTTTGGGTGCGGTTCCTTTACGCATACCCCAATCGCGTGACGCAGAAATTGCTGGATACGACTGCGGAGCATCCGCGGCTGGCAAAGTACATCGACATGCCGCTGCAGCACGCGAGCCGCAGCGTGCTGGCACGGATGAAACGCGGCTCAAACGGCGAGGCCTTCCTGCGTTTGCTGGAACGCATGCGCACGACCATTCCCGGGGTGTCGCTGCGGACCTCGTTCATCGTGGGATTTCCGGGCGAAACCGAGGCGGATTTCCAGGAGCTGTGCGATTTCGTGAAGGCCGCGAAGCTGGACTGGATGGGCGTCTTCGAATACTCGGATGTGGACAATGCGGAAAGTTATGCGCTGGATGAGAAAGTAGACGCAGGGACCATCGCAGATAGGCGCAACCGATTGATGGCCATTCAGAAGAAAATCTCACGGGAGAATTTGCGGGCGAAATATCGCGCCGCGAAGAACGAGACTTTCACGGCGCTGATCGAAGGGCCGTCGAAAGACAACCCGCTGGTGTGGGAAGCGCGGCTCGAAGGCATGGCACCAGAAATTGACGGGAAGCTGTACCTGACGGACATCGAGTTGCCGGGCGGCGAAGTTGCCGAGGCAGGGGACGTGGCGCGCGTGGAGATAACAAAGTCCCATGCGTACGACCTAATTGGACGGGTGGTGGAAATTCTGCCGCGGCCCGCGAGAAGTATTGACCATGCCATCCCGGCTGCTCCGCCGGTTCCGCTCTCTGAAAAACTGCATCGCATCGCCACCGGCGCACCGCTGCGCGTGTTAGGGTAGGCTATACTTTCCGATCGAAGAGTGATTCCATGTGAGCGCGCATGGCTTAGGGTGTCGAACCTTGTTTTGAGGATTTCTTAACACAGAGGGCACGGAGAAGAAGAATCGTTCGCATGAAGCACAAATGCCCAATTTACAAAACTGAAACCGACGCGGCGGTGCATGCGGATTTTCCGTTTTGCAGTGAGCGCTGCCGAATGCAGGATCTCGGCAACTGGGCCAGCGAGAAGTACGTGGTTTCCGAACCCATTTTCGACGAAGAAGAAGGTGTCGAAGGCGAACGCAAGACCATGCTCCTCGATCCCGACAAACCGCATGACAACGAAGAGTAGCAGCGCGTGCGCCGTGGAACCGCCGCGCAAGAAACCGAGACTTGCACTGGCCATCGCGACGGCACTGGGGATCGGTTACATTCCCAGAGCGCCAGGGACCTTCGGATCGCTGGCCGGCGTGGTGACGGCATTTCTCTCTGCGGTCTTTTTTCTCCACCCGAAGTCTCTTGGAGATGTGTTTTCGATGCATCCGTTGGCGGATGCGATGCTAAGAGAGAATCTGTTTGGGGCGCCGGGGACAGACATTCACAACGTGACCATGGCTCTGCCGCTGCTGATTGCCGGAGCGCTGCTCGTCATCCTTGTCACGCTCGGGGTATGGAGTGCATCGCGGGTGGCTTCCTATGGAGGGATCGAGGATCCGCAGCACGTGGTCATCGACGAGGTAGCGGGCCAGCATCTGACGCTACTGCTGCCGCTGATTCCCATTGCCCTCCCGCATTTGACGGCACATCTGGACTTCTCCGAATACGCCATTTTCTTCGCCTTGAGCTTCGCCAACTGGAAATACCTGCTGCTCGGTTTTATACTTTTCCGGGTGTTCGACATCTGGAAGCCGTGGCCCATCCGCCGGCTGGAGAAATTGCCCGGCGGCTGGGGGATCATGGCGGACGACTGGATGGCGGGCCTCTACGCTGCAATCCTGCTGCGTGTGGCGCTACACTTTGGCCTTTTGACGCTGCATATTGGTTGGGTATGAAATTCGGGTTCGGGTCCTCGCCAGAGAAGAACGGCATTCCCCACATTGAGAGAGTTGCGCCCGCAGCCGCGATTCCCGGCGGGGAGATTACCATTCATGGGCGCGGGTTCATTTCGCGCGCACAAGCGCGGCCGGTAGTGCACTTTGGCGACGTGGAGGCCAGCCTGGCACTGGCCAGCGAGAACCGGCTGATTGCGCGGGTTCCGGAAGGCGCGGCCGGGGGAACGGTACGGGTGGCCACGAATGGCCACGAAAGCCAGCCGCATCCGGTGCACATTGGGATACAAATCGCCGACAATTTGCATCCGGTGGCGAATCCCGCGGTGGACCACGACGGAAATATATTCGTGACATTTTCCGGGCCGCGCGGGCAGCGGGTTCCCGTTTCCCTTTATAAAATCACGGCAAACTACAACGTGAAGCCATTCCTCACCTCGCTCATCAATCCCAGTGGGCTGGCGCTCGACCGCTCCGGGAATCTCTTCGTCTCCTGCCGGAATGACGGAGCCATCCATCGCGTTTCACCGGAAGGCCGCGCCGAGCTCTGGAGCGAAGGCATGGGGGTCGCCACGGGCATTGCGTTCGATCGGGCGGGAAACCTGTACGTCGGAGACCGCAGCGGCACGATTTTCAAGATCAGCCCGGAGCGAGAGATATTTGTTTTTGCCACGCTCGAACCGTCGGTTGCGGCGTATCACCTGGCGTTTCATCCGAACGGCGACCTGTACGTGACGGGGCCAACGACTTCCAGCTTCGACCGGGTGTACCGCATCACGCAAGGCGGCGAGGTGAGCGTGTTCTTCCGCGGGCTGGGCCGACCTCAGGGCCTGGCCTTCGATCGCGACGCGAATCTGTACGTTGCCGCGTCCTACGGCGGCCAGCGTGGCATCGTGCGCATCACGCCGCAGGCGCATGCCGATCTCGCGCTGAGTGGTTCCGGACTCGTCGGCATGGCGCTGCAACCCTCGGGGCGCGCGATTCTGGCCACCACCACCGCTCTGTTCACGCTGGATTGGGACGTGCGCGGCCTGCCACTAGCCGGATAATCAATCTAATGAAAGCAGAGATTATCGCGGTGGGTTCGGAGCTGCTGACTCCGGACCGCATGGATACGAACTCGCTCTTTCTCACCGAAGAATTGAACAAGCTCGGAATTGAAGTCGTTCGCAAGACGATTGTGGGCGACCATCGGGAATTGCTGGCGGAGGCGTTTCGCGACGCGCTGAACCGCGTGCCGCTGATTATCGCGAGCGGGGGACTCGGGCCCACGGAAGACGATTTGACGCGCGAGACGCTTGCCGAACTGCTGGGCCGCAAGCTGATCCTGAATGACGCTATTCTTCGCTACATCGAAGGGCGCTTCCGGCAATTGGGACGGGAGATGCCGTCGGTGAATGTCCGCCAGGCAATGGTGCCGGAAGGTGCGGAAGTGCTGGAGAATCCGCGGGGGTCCGCTCCGGGATTGTGGCTGGAGGACAAAGGGCGATTGATTGCGCTACTGCCCGGGCCGCCGCGCGAATTGAAGCCCATGTACGAGGAGCAAGTGCTGCCGCGGCTGGAGAGGCGGCGCTCGGGCGTTCGCATGTTTCACCGGGAGCTGCGCGTTGCGGGCATGGGAGAATCGGCAGTGGAACAGCGCATCAGGCCGATTTACACACGCTACTCCGACGTGAAGACAACGATTCTTGCGGCTCCCGGGGAAATTCAAATCCATTTGCGGATCTGGACCGAGGACATCGCGTATGCGCAAAAAACGCTCGATGAAATCGTGCAGGGTTTTGAGTTGGCACTGACCGACCGGATTTTTTCCAAGGATGGTTCTTCCATGGAGGAAGTGATCGCGCGATTGCTGACAATGAACAAGGCGACTATCTCCGCCGCGGAAAGTTGCACCGGCGGCTTGCTGGCACAACGGTTGACCAGTATTGCCGGCAGCTCATCGTATTTTCTGGGCAGCGTCGTTTGTTACAGCAATGAGTTGAAGAGCGCGTGGGTGAATGTGCCGGCAGAGTTGATCCAGTCGAAAGGCGCAGTGAGCAGCGAAGTGGCCGTGGCGCTGGCCGAAGGCATCCGGCGCAGTGTGGGCAGCACGCTCGGCGTGGGCATCACGGGAATAGCTGGGCCGGGCGGAGGCAGCGACGAAAAGCCGGTGGGCACCGTGCACGTAGCGTTGGCTCATGCGGGAGGCGTAAAAGAGCGAGGCGTGCGTTTTCCCGGGGACCGGGAGGCGATTCGCTGGCACGCTTCGCAGCTTGCGTTGGATATGGTGCGGCTGCATTTTCTCTATAATGGCGGAGATTCGCCGCCGCGCGGTGTGAAAAGGGCCTGAACGGTGCGCCTCTTTGTTGCGCTGGAAATCCCCTCCGCGGTCCGGGAAAATCTCGCGGCGTTCCTTGATTCGCTGCGAGGAATTTCGAAAGAGCCGCGCTGGGTGCGGCCCGGAAATCTCCATGTCACCTTGAAATTCCTGGGGGAAGTCGAGGAGGCAAAAGTCGCGGCGATTCGAAACGCTCTCAAGGAAATGCGTTGTGAGCAGGCTATCAAGCTGAATTTCCGCTGCCTGGGATTTTTCCCCAATGAGAAACATCCACGTGTTTTCTGGGCCGGGATTGAGGCGTCGGCAAATCTGAAAATCTTGGCGACAGACATCGACGGCGCCATGGACAAGCTGGGAATCCCGCGCGAGCAGCGGCCCTTCTCGGCCCATCTGACGTTAGCGCGATTCGAACGCCCGGGGCTGTCAGAGGCCCTGCGCAAGGCCATCGCGACGAACATGGAGCGTGACTTTGGCTCGTTGCGGACAAACGAATTCCACCTCATTCAGAGCAAGCTGAATCCCTCCGGGGCGCAGTACACTACGCTTGCGAGTTTTCCGTTCGCGACGGCTGAGGCGTAGCATCCTATGTTTCAATTTTCTCTCTCGTTCCTTCTGGTGCCATTGGTTGCCTATTTTCTAGGATCGATTCCTTTCGGGCTCGTCCTCGCAAAACTATTTGGCGGAACGGACGTGCGCAAAAAAGGCAGCGGGAATATTGGAGCAACAAACGTGGCGCGCGTGGTCAGTCCGCTGGCGGGTATCCTCACGCTGATTTTCGACGTGGCGAAGGGCGCCGCCGCGGTTCTGCTCGCCGAGCGACTTTCGAACGATAGCGCAACATCGATGACGATTGCGGCAGTCGCCGCGCTCGTTGGACACTGCTTCCCTGTTTGGCTGAAGTTCAAAGGCGGCAAGGGAGTGGCGACGGCTGCGGGAGTGTTCCTGGTGCTTTCCCCGCCGGCTTTTCTCGGTGCTGTCATTCTATTTCTCCTCGTGGTGATCGTTTGGCGTTACGTTTCGCTGGGCTCGATTTCCGCGGCCGCTGCCATGCCGCTCCTGATGTATTTTTTGTGGGCGCGGCATCATGCTCCTCCGCTAGCAATCACGTTTGGAGCGATGGCAGCGGCGCTGCTGATTATCTACAAGCACCGTGGAAATCTTCAGCGGCTGCTCGAAGGTGTGGAGCCAAAATTCTCCTTCAGCAAGAACAAGGACGCTGAATGACGCGAATCGCCATTCTTGGAGCGGGGAGCTGGGGAACGGCGCTGTCCGTAGTGCTGTCTCGCGTGCGCAAAGCGCACGACACTTCACTTTGGGTGCACAATGCGGCACTCGCAGAGACACTGCGAAGTCAACGTGAAAACAAGTTGTATTTGCCGGGTATCTCGCTTCCAGCTGCGACCCGCGTCACACACGAAATGCCGGAAGCGCTGATGAACGCAAAGGTGGTGATCGGCGCGCTTCCCTCGGTACACGCGCGAGCGATTTATTCGCAAGCTCTTCCCTGCTTCACGCCGGAGATGATTTTTGTGAGCGCGACGAAAGGCCTGGAACCAGCGACGCATTTGCGGATGAGTAAGGTCCTTGCTCAAGTTTTGGGACAAGCGGGCGCGGTGGAGCCGTCGCAGCGCATCGCGGTGCTTTCCGGACCTTCTTTTGCAGCGGAAGCGGCGCGTGGCGAACCAACGGCCGTGGTTATCGCTTCCGAGCACCCATATACTTCTGCGGCTAGGGGAGTTCGGCGCTATGCCCTGCTTGCTGACGAATTGCAGGAAGAACTCTCCGGGCCGACATTCCGGATGTATACGAACGACGATGTTCTGGGAGTCGAGCTGGCCGGCGCGATGAAAAACGTGATGGCCATCGCGGCGGGCGCGTGCCAGGGGCTGGGGCTCGGTTCGAACCCGCTGGCCGCTCTGATCACGCGCGGTCTCGCGGAAATGACCCGGCTCGCGGTGGCGCTGGGAGCGCGGGCGGAGACGCTGAGCGGTCTGGCTGGATTGGGCGACTTGGTTTTGACCTGCACGGGCGCGCTCAGTCGCAACCGGCACGTGGGAATCGAGCTCGGCAAAGGCCGCCGACTGCCGGAGATCCTGGCGCAGATGCGCATGGTCGCGGAAGGCGTGGAGACGGCCGCACCGCTGCTGGCGCTGGCGCGAGAACACCAGATTGAGATGCCCATCACCGAGCAGGTGGACGCCATTTTGCACCGTGGGAGGGCGCCGAAGGAGGCGATTCGCGAGATCATGGATCGGCCGCTGAAACGCGAATAAAAGGCTGTCTCCGTGCTCGCCATTCAGGCGCTGCTACTCCGTTCCACCGAAATGAGGCAATTGGAACGGCACTGGTACTAAAGTCCCAGTTGCACTTGCGAGACGCTCCGGAGCAGTTAGCCGCCTTTCCTTTAGCGGGTCCCCTAAAATGGATATTGGGATGCCACCCACCGCTCAATCTCTTTGGGCTCTTTGGGGACGCTTGCGCGCAGGACATGTGCGCATCCTCTGGCTTGTGCTCGGCGCGCTGTTCATGGTTAGCGTGCTACCCCTCGGCCTTTACCACCGGCTGGTCCTTCAGCTCAGCCAGGAAAAGCTCGTAGACACCGAGCGCGTGCAGCAGACTGACCTGTCGCGCTCGCTAGCACAGGAAATTCAGCTTTTCGAATCCAACCTGACACAGCAGCTCTTGAGCGAACGGCAGATTCTGACGCTCATGGGTCTCATTGACAACGTGGAAGACCCCGCCGCGGAACCCAAAGTTACGCGCCTGCTGGAAAATTTTGTGGACAGTAACCGCAGCACGTTCCTCTATCTGACAGCCGTGGGCAAGTCCGGAAGGGGCACGAGCGCGTCACAGGGGAATTTCCGCGCGGAGCAGGATCCGTTCGTGGCTAAAGCGTTGCAGCGCGCGTTTGTCACCTGCCTGCAATCGCAGCAATTGCAAGTGGTGAAGTTCCGCAGCGATCCGCTGGCGCTGGTGCCGGATAACCGGCCGGCGTTCGTGGTGGCCGTCCCGCTGAAGGATGTGAACGACAATTTCACGGGAATGCTGGCCGCGGTGGTTTCGCTGGATCCGATTCTTCACCGGCTGCAGGATGCCAGCGTCCGCGGCCGCTCGGTTTTCATCGTGGATCACAACGGGCACATCGTGGCGCATCAGGACACCAAGAACTTCGTTCCGGGCGCGGACGCAAGCGACAATGCGCTGGTTGCACAGGTGAAGGGGCTGCCACAGGAACTTCGCAATACGGAAACGATGCGTTTTTCGGATACCAGCAAGAAGCATCCAGTCGAGATGATCGGCACGTACAGCACCTTCCCGGAGCTGAACTGGGCGGTCATCGCGCAGCGCAGCCTGGATGCGGCGCAGAGGGACACGGGCGTCACGGAGCTGAACCGGCAGGCGCTGGCCTTCGTGACCATCGTGGTGCTGGCTGCCATCGTGGTCGGATATTTCTTTGCCGTGGGCATCAGCGGGCCGATCCGCGGCCTGGCTGCGTCCACGCGCGCTATCAGCCGCGGCGAATTTCACCAGCGTTCGCAGGTGCGCGGCGCGCTGGAAATCAGCGAACTCGCCGAAAACTTCAACAAAATGGCAGGCGACATTGAGGAATTCATCGAGCGCCTGAAGGAAGCGGCCGAGGAGAACCGCGAGCTGTTTATCGGCTCGATTCGAATGCTCGCTGCGGCCATCGACGAAAAGGATCCGTACACGCGCGGTCACTCCGGGCGCGTGGCCAAGTACTCGACGCTGATCGGACAAGAGCTGGGGCTTTCGAGCGAAGAGCTGGACAAGCTGCGCATTTCGGCGCTGCTTCACGACGTGGGAAAAATCGGCGTGGAAGATCGCGTCCTGAAGAAACCGGGCGCGCTCACTCCCGAAGAATTCGGTTTGATGAAGCAGCACACGGTCAAAGGCGCAAACATTATGCGCCCGGTTTCGCAACTGAAGGAGATGCTGCCGGGCATCGAATTGCACCACGAGCATGTGGACGGCCGCGGCTATCCTTACGGTTTGCAGGGCCAGCAGATTCCGCTCATGGCGCGCATCATCGGTGTGGCGGATACGCTCGACGCCATGACCACAAACCGCCCCTACCAAACGGCGATGGATCTGGACTACGCGATGGACCGCATCCGCGCGCTGGCCGGCACAAAATTCGATTCCGCGGTCGTCAACGCCCTTGAATCCGCTGTGCAGCACGGCAAGCTGCGCCTCAGCGCCGTCGAAGTGCACGTTTAGCACACTTCTCATTCCCTACCGCCACCATCTCGAACGGCGCCGGAAGCCGTATCTGCTACAATTTTAGGCTGCGCTGGTAACGAGCGAAGCGCGCGACCGTATGATTTCCCTATTCGGAAAAAACGAGCCGGAGCCGACGTTTCTTGAAAAGCTGAAGAAGTCTGTCAGCAAGACAAAAACGGCGCTCTCCGAGACCGTCGATACGATCTTTCTCGGCGAGCGCAAGATCGATCCTTCGATTCTTAAGGATTTGGAAACCGCGCTTCTTGCTGCCGACCTGGGTGTAAAGCCGACGCGCGAGATTCTGGATGCGGTGCGCGAGAAGATGGATCGCAACGCGCTCTCCGATGCCACGCAGCTCAAGCGCGAGATCAAATCACACATCATTCGGATTCTCAATGCTCCTGTGAAGCCGGACGTTTCCGCCGCCAGCGGCGCTTCCGTATCTACGAACGGTGCAGGTACTCGTGTCATTTTTGTTGTGGGCGTCAACGGTGCGGGCAAGACGACTAGCATCGGGAAGTTGGCCAACCGGCTCCGACAAGAGAAGCGCAGGGTGGTGCTTTGCGCAGCGGACACATTTCGCGCTGCTGCGGTCGAACAGCTCGAAATCTGGGCGCAGCGCAACGGCGTTGAAGTGATTAAGCAAAAGCCCGGCGCCGATCCCGCCGCCGTTGTTTACGATGCGATGGCGGCAGCCAAGTCGCGCTCGGCCGATGTGGTCATCGTGGATACGGCGGGACGGCTGCACACCAAATCCAACTTGATGGCCGAACTGGAGAAAATGAAGCGCACTGCCGCCAAAGTGATCCCCGGCGCGCCGCACGATGTTCTGCTGGTTCTCGACGCCACCACTGGGCAGAACGGCCTTGCGCAAGCGCGCGAATTCACTTCCACCGTGGGCGTCACCGGAATCATTCTTACCAAACTCGATGGCACGGCCAAAGGCGGCATCGTCGTTGCCATCTCGCGCGAGCTGGGCCTGCCCATACGCTTCGTCGGCACCGGCGAGCAGATCAACGACATGGTGCCTTTCGACGCTGAAGCGTACGCCAATTCCCTCTTCGACTGAGCCGTGGACGAACACGCCATTCGCTTCATGCAGCATGCGCTGGCGCTTGCCCGCAAAGGCATTGGCCTTGCCAGCCCGAATCCGACGGTAGGCTGCGTTATCGTGCGCGAAGGCCAGATTGTCGGCGAGGGCTTTCATCAATACGAATCGCGCGACCACGCGGAAATCGTGGCACTGAAGGCGGCGGGCGAAAAAGCGCGCGGCGCGACTTTGTACGTGACGCTCGAGCCGTGCAATCACACCAGTCGCACAGGACCATGCGCCGAAGCCATCATCGCAGCCGGCATGCAGCGTGTCGTCGCGGCCATGGACGATCCAAATCCGGTCAATTCCGGCCGAGGTTTTGAGCGCCTGCGCGCGGCGGGAATCGAAGTTTTCACAGGTGTCTGCGAGGACGAAGCGCGGCGGCTCAATGAAGCCTTCGCCTGGTGGATCCGAACCAAGCGGCCCTTTGTGACGCTGAAGTCTGCCTTGACTCTCGATGGCCAGCTTGCTCTGCCACATCCGGGAAAGAAGGCCGCTACGAGATCCCAAAAGCACAGTGCCTCCGAATGGATCACCTCGGAAGAGTCGCGAGCGGAAGTTCAAAGGATGCGGCATGCCTCCGACGCGCTGCTGACCGGAATCGGCACCGTGCTCGCCGACGACCCGCTGTTGACCGATCGCAGCGGGCTGGCTCGCCGCAAGCGGCTTCTCCGCGTCGTTCTGGATTCGAAACTGCGCCTCTCACCCAAAGCGCGCATCGTCGAGACGACGGACAACGACCTACTGGTGTTTACGTCCGCAAAGCTCAATTCGCAAAGGGCCCGCAAACTGTTAGATGCTGGCGTCGAACTCATGCCTGTCGGGACGATGGGAAAGCACATCAATCTCAAGAGCGTGCTCGTGGAGCTCGGGCGGCGCGAAATCACCGGCGTCTTGTTGGAGGCGGGTCCGACGCTCAACGGCGCCGCGCTCGCGGCGAGCATTGTCCACAAACTTTTCCTTTTCTATGCCCCAAAAATTGCCGGAGACAATCGCGTGCCTTTCGCGATCGCGCCAAACCTCAAAATGCCTGCACTGCAAAATGTTCGCACGCACCAGTTCGGCCCTGACATTGGGATCGAGGCCTACCTGCGCGACGTCTACAAAAAATAGCCCGGAATTCCGGGCCGATGACGCTTCCTGGCATATCGGAGTGAAGACATCCCCTTTTTCCACTTTTCCGCGTGCATGCCCATTGCAATCAACAATTTAGCCTATCCTGAGAGCCGGAATTTTGGTTTGCGCCGCAAACTATTTTGCGACTACTAATTTTAGGAAGTTGGCATTACTCGCTGACGCGGAGAACCGCTGCCCCGGGGATAGCGTCGTTCTTGAGTGCATTCAAGGCGCGATTAGCTTCCTGCAGCGAAAAAACTTGCACATGCGTTCGAATGGGAATCTCCGCCGCGACGCGAAGAAAATCCTGGCCGTCCTGGCGTGTGTTGTTGGCCACGCTTCGGATCATGCGCTCTTGATAAAGGAGATCGTAGTCGAACGACGGAATCGGGCTCATGTGAATGCCGCCAAGTACCAAAACACCGCCTTTCTTCAGCGCCTTGAGTGCAGCGGGTACGATTTCTCCAGCTGGCGCGAACACAATCGCGGCATCCAGCCTCTTCGGCGGCTCGTCGAACTTCCCGCCCGCCCACGCGGCGCCCAATTCCAGCGCCAGCTTCTGATGCCGTGCATCGCGCGTGGATGCATACACTTCAACCTTCCAGTGCCGCGCCACCTGAATTGCGATGTGTGCGGCAGCTCCGAAACCGTAAAATCCCAACCTTCCGCCCGGTTTGATCCCCGAAAGCCGCAAGGATCGAAACCCGATGATCCCCGCGCATAGGAGCGGCGCAGCTTGTTCGTCGGGGAATCCCTCCGGAATCGCGTAGACGAAATTCTCGGGCGCGATGATGCACTCGGCAAAGCCGCCGTCCACCGTGTACCCTGTAAACGCTAGGTTATCGCAAAGATTTTCCGCCCCTGCGCGGCAGTATTCACAAGTTCCATCCGTCTTGTGCAGCCAGGCGATCCCTACCCTAGCACCGATCGCAAAACGCTGCGCGCTTCTGCTGATTTTCTCTACAGTGCCAACAACCTGGTGCCCGGGAATCACCGGCGACTTGCGCGGCGGCAATTCGCCTTCAATCACGTGCAAATCCGTGCGGCACACGCCGCAGGCGCGCACGCGCACCAGTACTTGCCCTTCTCCCGGTTCCGGCACCGGGACTTCCGTGAATTCCAACGGTTTCGTTTCGATCGCGGCGGGAGCGCGAAGCAAGCACGCCTTCATGTTGCCACTCCTCCAGGATTCGGCATGGGTTTCGGCACCAGTGTAGTGCTTTCTGCGCTCGGCGTGAATTGCGGTAAACTCGAATTCGAAGTAATCGAAGCCATCATGTTTACCGGCATCATCGAGCACCAGGGAAAGATTGAAGCCCTCCAGCTCACGCGCGACGGCGGCCGCGTGACCATCCATGCGCCCTCTGTCGCGCCGTCACTCGTCGTTTCAAACAGCATCGCTGTGAACGGCTGTTGCCTTACGGTTGTTGACCTTCACAATTCCCGGCTCTCTGCGGATCTCTCCGGTGAAACCATCTCCAAAACTTCTTTCGGGGCAAAAGGTGGCGAGCTCTGCGTTGGCATGCGCGTCAATCTCGAGCAGCCGCTCACTGCTGGCAAGGAATTTGGCGGCCACTTTGTTCTGGGGCACGTCGACACGGTCGGGCGCGTGACTCATCTGACGCCTGAAGGTGAAAACTGGTGGTATGGCGTTCGCGTGCCGGAAGAGTTTGCCCGTTATATCGTCCCCAAAGGCTCGCTTGCCATTGACGGCATCAGCCTCACCGTTGCTCGCTGGCAGAACAACATCGCCGAAGTCGCCATCATTCCTTATACCTACGAACACTCCAACATTCGCGACCGCAAGTCCGGCGACGCCGTCAACCTCGAAGGCGACGTTCTCGGAAAATATGTCGAGCGCTATCTGGAAGAACGCAAAGCCTCGGTGGCAGGCGGTGAGCTAACAATTGAACGCCTCGTCCAACAAGGCTTTTAGTGATGCGCTCGTTACCTGCGCCTCACAGGAATGCGGCCGTCACGCGCTTGATTCTGATTTTTTTGTCCACGCACCTCGGTAGTACAAACTCAAACCGAGCGCGATAGCCACGACCGTTCCACCCACCAGTTTCATCTCGAACCCGAATTTGTCCGCGGAATCTCCGGGGGGCACGAGAGAAACAACAATCCCAATCAGCACGATGACAAACCCCAGGGTGGAGATAAGCCATACTCCCGGCATGCCGCCGGGGATAAGAACCGCATGTGCGTTTTCACGCCGGTCTGCGCGTTTCGCGAGTTTGATGGCCGCGGCAAACATATAGAGAAACGGAATGAAATAGAGAATGATGGCCGCGTCGACCAGGAATTGATAAGCACCGCGCATTGTCTCGTTAATCTGGCTCACCAGCAGAATCAGGCCGGAAATAATCGCTTGCACGAGAATCGAGACGTACGGCGTTTTCCAGCGGGGATGAATCTTGCCAAAGGCCGCGGGCAGATAGCGGTCGATGCCCACGACAAAAGGAACGCGCGCGATGCCCGCAACGGTACTGCCCACCCCGCCTGCGTTCCCTACGGTCACGAGTAACGCTGCAAGAATCCCGAAGAATCCGATCTTCAGAGCGATGGAGCCAACTGTAATCGCGTGAAAAACGCCGCTGGTCGTTGACACCTCGGCAGCGGGCACAAGCGCCAGCACCGCCAGCGTACCCACGATGTACATCGCGGCGATTAATGCACCCGCCGCGTACACCGCCCGCGGCAAGGTGCGCTGCGGATCGCGCACTTCCGCGCTCATCGCGGAAACCAGCTCGAGACCCGTGAACGCAAAAGCAATTTGCGACCAAAAATTTACCGTGTCCCAGTTCCACACGGGCATCACGTTGCCAAAGCTGAAGTGCGTCACGGAGCCGTGCCGCACTAACAGCAAGCCCGCCACCGCCACCAGCATGAGCAAAGGTAGGTACGTGGCAACACCCCCGGCATTTTGCAGCCACTTGCCGATATTGAGCCCGATGATGTTCAGGACCACGGCTACGAGCAGCAGGCCTAGGGAAACCAGCAAAAGAAATGTGCGGTCGTGCTCCAGCCTGGCACCGCTCTCGCCAATCACGTAAGCGCTCATGGAAGCGCTCGCCAGAAGCAAGCCGGGAAAATAAAAGACCGTATAGATCCAATAGCACCAGCCAGCGACAAATCCGTGAAAATCCCCGAACGCTTCCTTGGACCACACGTATAGGCCGCCTTCATGCGGAAAACGCGATGAGAGCTCGTTGATCACCAGCGCCGAAGGGACGAAGAAGAACAACGCGGCGATGATCCACAGGCTGATGGAAGAAGTGCCGTTATGGGCGGCCGCCGCAATCCAGCGCGGACCGAGCACCGTAGCAATGTTAAAGAGTAGGACGTCCCAAAAACCCATCTCTTTGCGGAGCTGCTGGATGGGGTCGGAAGAGCCGTTCGCGGCCTGGCTCACAGGGTTACATCCAGCGCGGGAATCAATTCATCCTGCAAGCGGAAATTCTTGAGGAAGGGATCATCGGAGTTTTCAAAATCAGCCCAAGGTCCAAACAAGGTCACGCGGCCTTCCTGCAGAAAAACGACCACATCCGCTAGTTTTTTTGCCAGATGGGTGTCGTGTGTGACGACGATAGAAGTCTTATGAAACGCCTGCTTCAATCGCAGAATCAAATCGCCCATGTGCCCGGCCATGATGGGATCCACCATCGTCGTCGGCTCATCGTACAGAATCGCTTCGGGATTCTGCGCAAACGCGCGTCCGATGGCCACCGCCCGCTTCATTCCGGTCGAAAGCTCGCTGGGCAGCTTAGCGAGCACCGTCTCTACCTCCAGCATGTGCGCAATTTTTGAGACGTACTCGTCGATGTCCTCAGACGTCAGGCCCGACTGCCCGTCCAGCGGAAACGAAATATTTTCCCTTACCGTGAGCGAGTCAAAGAGCGCTCCCGATTGAAACACCATGGTCACTTTGCTGCGTACCTCTTCGACGAACTGCGTCTCGCTGAAATTCGTGACGTCTTCTCCGTCCACGATGACCTGACCGGAATCCGCTTTCAGAAAGCCCATTATGTGCTTCAGCGAAACGGATTTGCCCACGCCGCTGCGCCCCATAATCACGCAGGTCTCCCCGCGCTTCACTGTAAAGCTGACATGATCCAGCACCAGTCGTTCGTCAAACGCCTTGCACACCTGACGGAACTCGAAGAAATTTTCCGAACGAGGCACGCCGATCGCCTTAAGCTCCTCAAGGCTAAGCTCTTCGCTCGGAGGATTCAGGTTCGTAAGTCCGCCGCGGCTGATGTTGAGTAAGTCAGTCATCGTCCTTCGGCTTCCAGAATGCGCCGGGCCTCTTCATAGTCCGATGGTGTATTCATGTTCCAGAAGAGCCGCCCTGCGCCTGCGCTATCAAATCGTTTCCAGTCCTTCTCGTCAAGCACTTCCGCTTTCACTTCTTTCACACCGTCCATCATCTTTCGGACGCCTCGTTCGAAGGCCTGTCGTAAGGCTTCCGCAGCTCCCGGTCGCCAGCAGGCGCAAAGGGGCTCAAACCCGCCGGCGGAGCGGGGCAAGATCACCTCGGCCGTGCTCGATTCCGCGCGCTGTGTCAGAAATTTCAGCCAATCTTCGGTCAGAAAAGGCATGTCACAACTCACAATGATGCACCACGCGCCTGCCTCCTGGCTGGTGACTTGTGACTGTTGATTTGGAGTCGTCTGCGCGGAATCGGCTACCGCATCCAGGAGGGCCGTGATGATTCCCCCGAGCGGGCCTTCGCCTGGCCATCGATCCGCGACCGTCTCGATCCCAAACTCTGTGTATTTCTCCCTGAGAGCCACAATTTTCAGCTTCGGCGTGACGCGGCGCATCAGATCGATCATGCGGCCCAACATCGGCCGTCCGCCGATTTCCACAAGTGCTTTGTCCTCGCCAAAGCGCGAGCTCGCTCCTCCCGCCATAATATATCCAGCCGGCCGCAGCGAGCGTTCTGCATGCCCTCCACTCACCACAAGTCACTCTTCTTCCGGCGGCTCTCGGCCCGGCCTGCGAATCCCCAGTTCCCGCAACTTTTCCTGCAAACTCTGCCGGTGCAATCCAATGGTCGCCGCCGTTCGCGAAACGTTCCAGCGATGCTCCGCTAATTGCTTCGTGAGATAGGCCACTTCAAATTTCCGCTTCGCCTCCCGGAAATCCCGCTCGCCCATCCCATGATCCTGATCGTTACTGCCGCGTTTGAGAGAAATCGCGCCGCCATGCACAACCTCCGCCGGCAAATCTTCCACGCCGATTTCTTCGCCGCGGCAAAGCACCAGGCTGCGCTCCAGGGCATTCTTCAATTCGCGCACGTTGCCCGGCCAATCGTGTTTTTCAATCGCTGCCAGCGCTTCGCGTTTCAGTCGCGCCGTTCGCCCGAGCCTTGTGCCGTGCATTTGCAGGAAGGTCTCTGCCAGCAACGCGAGGTCTCCCTTATGCGCGCGCAGTGGTGGCAATTCAATCGCCACCACGCGCAGCCGGTAGAATAAATCCTCGCGAAATTTCCCATTCCGGATTTCCGCGGCCAGATTGCGGTGCGTCGCGCTGATCACGCGCACATCCACCGGAATCGCTTGTGTTCCTCCTAGCCGCTCAATGGTGCGGTTTTCAAGCACGCGCAGCACTTTGGCCTGCGTCACCGGATTCATATCGCCGATCTCATCCAGAAAAATCGTTCCGCCGGATGCCAGCTCGAACTTCCCTTTCTTCTGCTGCGCTGCGCCCGTGAACGCTCCGCGCTCATAGCCAAACAATTCCGATTCGATCAAGGTTTCCGGCAGCGCCGCGCAATTCACCGCGACATACGGTTTCCCCGCTCGCGGCGACCGTGCATGAATTTCCTGCGACAACAAATCCTTCCCCGTACCGCTCTCCCCCAGAATCAACACCGTCGAATCCGTTGGCGCCACGCGGTCTGCCATTTCGAACGCGCGCCGCATTTCCGCCGAACGTCCGATCATCGGCCCAAACTGTCCTTCGGTTGTCAACCGACGCCGCAACGCATCGTTCTCTTTTTCGAGTGTCGCGAGCTTCAGCAAATTCGCCACGCGCTGCCGCAGCTCATCCAATTCGAATCCCTTGACCAGATAATCTGCCGCTCCGAATTGCAGCGCCTCGACCGCCGTTTTCGCCGTGTCCAGGGCCGATACCATCAGCACCGGCACCTCGCTTCTCTGTTCTCTCATCCAGCGTAAGAACGACAATCCGTCCTGGCCCGGCAGCACCACGTCCAGCAGCACCAAATCCGGCTGCTCGCGCGCCAGCGCCTCGCGCGCGGCCTCCGCAGAATCCGATTCCGCGATCCGGTATTTTGCTTCCAGCGCCCGTCGCACTCCGTATCTTGCCGCGGGCTCATCATCCACAATCAAGATCGTCTTCATCTTTTGTTCTTCCTACTTCCTTGCTTCCTGCTTCGTTAGGTCGTCATTTCCTTCAAGGGCAGCGTCACTTGGAACCTCGTGCCATGCCCATCTTTCACCGGGCTCTCCCAATTCACTTTTCCGCCGAATTCAGCGACGCGCCGCGCCACAATCGCGAGACCCAATCCCGTTCCCTGCGATTTCGTGGTGAAGAAGGGCTGGAGAATCTTTTCGTGCAGCGCCGCAGGAATCCCCGGCCCGTCGTCTTCCACCCGCACACTGCATCTTCCGTCTTCCTGCGCGGCACTCACGGTCACAAGTCCTCCGCGCGGCGTGGCCTCCAGTGCATTCACCACCAGGTTCGACACAATGTCGTTGAGCGCTTCCGCGCTCACGGCCACTTTCGCCCTTGATCCGCAAACGTTTGTCTGCAATTTCAGCCCACGGCGTTCCGCTTCATGCGACAACATCCCCGCCACTTCTTCGACAACCGCCGCCAAATCACAACTGACCGTTCCGCTCCCCCCGCGCACCGCCGGCCGGCTGAACTTCAGCAGTTGATTCAGTTTTGTGGAAAGTCTGCCAATTTCCTCCAGCACCATTTTGGTTTCGCCACGAATCGATTCCGGCAGCTCTGGATTCTCCAGCTGCACTTGCAGGATGGTCTTCATCGATCCCAATGGGTTTTTCAAATTGTGCGAGATGCTCGCTGCCATCTGTCCTACCAGCGCAAGTTTCTCCCGCTCCGCCAATTCCCTCTCCAGTCCCAGCTTTTCTTCAATCAGACGGCACAAATCCAGGGCCCCCGGCAACTGCTCGCACAGAAACTCCAGCGCCGCCACGGTTTCGCCAGATAGCATCGCTCCGTGCGCCTTGACGCGCAGCGTGCCAATCGCGTGGCCCGATTGCCGAATGGCGAAAATCTCCTCGCCGGCCTGGTGGCTCGCTGCAGCCTCGTCGGCGCCATCCAGCACGAGCTTCACCTCCGCAAGTTGCAACTGTTCTCCAATCCATTTCTCGATGAAGCTGCTTAGTCTTTCCAGATTGCCGAGCCGGGCGGCCTCCTGAATGGGTCCCATCAGGCGTTGCGCCCGATCCACCTCGGTTTGCGCGGTACGCCGCAGAACTCTTTTCATCAGTCGTTGCAGGGGCTCGAAAAACACCACGGGAAGGAATAGAAGGAGGGCTGCTGTGGCTTCCGGCGGTAGGTAAGGTTCCATCCACTGGCTGATCCGCCGGACGAAACTAAGATAAAGCAGCGCCAAAAACGTGGTGGACACCGCATAGACCAGGTTTTGCTGCCGTCCGATCTGCAGGAAATTGAACTGCTGTACGTTACGAATCAGGGCCGCTAATGGTGCCAGCGCAAAACACGCCACCATCGTCGTGACGATCGCAGCGTTTTGATCGCTAAAGCTTCGTAATCGTGAGAATCCGAAATGCAGCGCCAGAATCCAGACGGCAACCCATGCAAGTTCGAATCGCACGGAATCGTGGAATGACTTTTGCTCCTTGTCGGGAGCCGCCGTCACGAATCGCCATTGCCATGCCGCGGAGACCAAGAGCCCGGAAACGAGCCAAATCTGAAAAGCTCGGCCCAGCGAATTGCTGGGCAAAACCAAATCGAAGCCGGCACGCAGACGGAGCGCGGAATAGAGGCGGGGCAGTAACAAAAGCGCAGGAAGATAAGCTACCCCCAACCAAATCCCTTTGGGCACACCGGCGCGCAGGAGTCCTCTAATCTGCCCGTATTCGACGTGCAAATGCACCAGCAGCGACGGCACAAACCACAGGCCCAGGCAGAGCACCGTCCACGTGAATACCGCTAGCGAGGGCGGGATCGTCGTGTAGTAAAGCTGCGCATTCAGGGCCAGCAGCGAGGCGCCAAAGAAGAAAACCAGCGCGAGGCACAAGAAAAAGAAGATGCGCTCGAAATTCCTCTGCCGCCGATGCCCGAGGATCACCACCATCCAGAAGAACGGCAGAAGCGTCCCCGCCGTCAGCAACACCAGTCGAAGATAAACAGTGTAGTGCATCGGACAAGCTCCCGCGATTCTAAGCTCAGACTTATAGCATGGCAATCACCAAGTGCAAGATTTGTCTTGCACCTCCTAAGCTATTGCATCCAAGCAATTTAGATGAGAAGAGTAACGGTAAGGAGACGGCTGATTTCGTCGGGAAAACGCTTGACATGCAGCGATTTTCTGCTATATTAGCAGTCGGTTGTGAGGAGTGCTAATCCCCTTTATCTCCCACAGCCTTCAGTCAAACCATTATATCACCTATGGAGGTTGTCCAAGATGGCAGTGCAACTGACCCCGCTCCACGACCGTGTCATTGTGAAGCGCATTGAAGAAAAGGAAACTACCAGGGGTGGCATCATCATCCCTGACACCGCAAAAGAAAAACCGATGGAAGGCGAGATCATCGCCGTCGGCGCTGGCAAGCGCGAGAAAGGCGAGCGCATCCCGCTGGACGTTAAGCCAGGTGACCGCGTCCTCTTCGGCAAATACAGCGGCACGGAAATCAAAATCGAAGACGAAGAATACCTCATCCTTCGTGAAGAAGAGATTCTGGCGAAGCTGAGCGGCGCAGCGAAGGCCGTGGGCGGCAAGAAGTAAGTCGCAGTCCCACTCTGTAGGGGCAGCGCTTGCCCTGCCGTCGATGTCACGATCTCAAGAGAAGTTTCGAAGTCAGCAACCAAATTCAGGAGGAATGAAGAAAATGGCGAAGCAGATTGTTACAGGTGAGGCGTCCCGTCAGGCGATTTTGCGCGGCGTGAACGCTCTTGCCGATGCAGTGAAGATTACCCTCGGCCCCAAGGGCCGCAACGCGGTAATCGAAAAGAAGTTCGGCGCGCCCGTCATCACCAAGGACGGCGTGACCGTGGCCAAGGAAATCGAGCTCAGGGATCCCCTCGAGAACATGGGCGCGCAGATGGTCCGTGAAGTCGCTTCCAAGACTTCCGATGTTGCCGGCGACGGCACGACCACCGCGACCGTGCTCGCGCAGGCCATCTTCCGCGAGGGCGTCAAGACTGTCGCCGCCGGCGCCAGCCCCACCGCTCTCAAGCGCGGCATCGACAAGGCCGTTGAAGTCGCCGTCGAAGAAATCAAGAAGCTCCACAAGGACGTCAAGGGCGACATGATCGCCCAGGTCGGCTCAATCTCCGCAAACAACGACAAGCAGATCGGCAACATCATCGCCGAGGCGATGAAGAAGGTCGGCAAGGATGGCGTCATCACCGTCGAGGAATCCAAGACGATGGAAACGAACCTTGAAGTCGTGGAAGGCATGCAGTTTGACCGGGGCTACCTCTCCCCCTACTTCATCACCGATCCCGACCGCATGGAGTGCGTGCTGGAAGACGTCCGCATCCTCATCCACGAAAAGAAAATCAGCTCGATGAAGGACCTGCTCCCCTTGCTCGAAGGCATCGCCAAGGCGGGTAAGCCCCTGCTGATCCTCGCGGAAGAAGTCGAAGGCGAAGCTCTCGCCACCCTCGTGGTGAACAAGCTCCGCGGCACGCTGCAGTGCGCTGCCGTCAAGGCTCCCGGCTTCGGCGATCGCCGCAAGGCCATGCTCGAAGATATCGCCACCCTGACCGGTGGCAAGGCCATCACGGAAGATCTCGGCATCAAGCTCGAGAATGTGAAGCTCGAGGACCTCGGCCACGCCAAGAAAGTCACCATCGACAAGGACAACACCACGATCATCGAAGGTGCGGGCAAGCACACCGATATCGAAGGGCGGGTCAAGCAGATCCGCGAACAGATTGAGATCACCACCTCCGACTACGACAAGGAGAAGCTCCAAGAGCGCCTTGCCAAGCTGGTTGGCGGCGTCGCCGTCATCAAGGTTGGTGCAGCCACCGAGACCGAGCTCAAGGAAAAGAAGGCTCGCGTTGAGGATGCCATGCACGCCACCCGCGCAGCCGTCGAGGAAGGCATCGTTCCCGGCGGCGGCTCGGCGCTGCTTCGCTGTCTCGCCGCAGTCGAGAAGCTCAAGCTCCACGATGACGAGGCCGTTGGCGCGGGCATCGTGAGGCGCGCGCTCGAAGAGCCGACCCGCCAGATTGCCCTCAACGCCGGCTCCGAAGGTGCCGTCGTGATCGGCAAAATCCGCGAGTCCAAGGATGAGAACTTCGGATTCAACGCGGAAACCGGCGAGTACGGCGACATGGTGAAGATGGGCGTTATCGACCCGGCCAAGGTCACCCGCCTGGCGCTGCAGAACGCAGCCTCCATCGCGGGCCTGATGCTCACTACCGAAGCGCTCGTCGCCGAACTCAAGGAAGACGACAGGAAGGCCGCGGCAGCCGGCGCTCCCGGCGCAGGCGGCATGGGCGGCATGTACTAAAATCGCCAGCCTGCCCACAACCTCAATCCGAAGGGCGTCCTCGGTTCCAACCAGGACGCCCTTTCTGTTTCGAACGCGTGTGCCCGACTCCAGCCAAGGCCTTCCAAATCGGTTTCTCTAACCTGATCCGTCCCGGCCGCCTTGTCTCGGTGCGCCTCCTTCGCTACACTCTCCCTGCCTCAACCAACACGCTCCTCAGGGGAGACTCATACAAATGCCTGGACTCTTGCAGCGCTTCCTGCCGCGCGAAGTGGGCTTCTACGAGCTCTTCGTCAAGCAAGCCGAAAACATCAACGCCGGGGCCAACGCCCTGCTCAAGATGCTCAGCCATTACACCGGGGTTCCCGAGCAGGTGCAGATCGTCAAAGCTTTTGAGCACGAGGGCGATGAAATCACTCACGCCATTTTCACCAAGCTGAACCAGACCTTCATCACTCCATTCGACCGCGAAGACATTCACGAACTCTGCAGCCAGCTTGATGACGTCATCGACCTCATTGACGCCGCCGCCAGCCGCTTCGTGCTCTACCGCGTCGACTCCATACGCACGGGCACCCTTGATCTCGCCAAGATCCTTGAAGCCGCCACGGTCGAAGTCGTCGCCGCGGTGCGTGCCATGGAAACGCCGCAGAACGCCCTCAAGCACTGCATCGAGATCAACCGCTACGAAAATGACAGCGACCGCGTCTGCCGTACCCTCATTGCCCAGCTTTTTGATGAGGAAAAAAACTCCGTCCAGATCATCAAGTGGAAGGAAATCTTCGAAGTCATCGAAACCGCCGTCGACAAGTGCGAAGACGTCGCCAACGTCATCGAAGGCGTCATTCTCAAGAGCGGCTAACTCCCAATGCTTTCCACCAGCCTGCGCTACGCAAAAACGAGACGCTGTCATTCCGAGCGAAGTCCGGGCGTCTTTTGCCCGGACGTAGTCGAGGGATCGTGGTGTGAACGTCCCGAAATAAGCGCCAGTCCGTCGCTCTCTGTGCATCCTCATTCGACTCACATTTTCGAGCCTCATCCATGACCAGCTTCTCCCTCCTCGTTGTCGTCATCTTCCTCACCCTGGCCTTCGAGTTCTCCAACGGCTGGCACGACGCCGCCAATTCCATCGCCACTGTCGTATCCACTCGCGTGCTCACCCCCTTCCGCGCCGTCGCCTGGGCTGCTTTCTGGAACTTCATCGCCGCCTTCGTTTTCGGCACCGCCGTCGCCAGCACCATTGGCAAGGGCATGATTCACATCGAGCTGATCAACCAGCAAGTCTTGCTTGCCGGCCTGCTCGGCGCGATTTCCTGGAACCTGATCACCCTCATCCTCGGCCTGCCCACGAGTTCCTCCCACGCCCTCATTGGCGGCTACGGCGGCGCCGCCGTAGCGCGCTCCGGCTTCAAAGCGCTCATCCTCGCTGGCTGGATCAAGCCGGTTACCTTCATCTTCCTCTCGCCGGTCGTGGGCATGATTCTCGCCATCATTTTGACCCTCATCACCAGTTGGATTGTGCGCCTCCAGCGTCCCCAGAAAGTCGACCGCTGGTTCCGCCGCTTGCAGTTGCTTTCTGCGGCGCTCTTCAGCCTCGGCCACGGTACAAATGATTCGCAGAAAGGCATGGGTATCATCACCACGGCTCTTGTCGCCGGTGGCCTGCTCAAGTCCTTCGTCGTTCCTTACTGGGTCATCATCTGCTGCCACTTAGCTATGGGGGGCGGCACCATGGCTGGCGGATGGCGCATCATCAAGACCATGGGCCAGCGCATCACCAAGCTCGTTCCCTTCGGTGGCTTCGCCGCGGAAACTGCCGGCGGGCTGACCATTGTCGCCAACGCCGTCTTCGGCATTCCCGTCAGCACCACCCACACCATTACCGGCGCCATCGTCGGCGTCGGCGCTACTCGTCGCCTCTCCGCCGTCCGCTGGGGTATTACCCGGCGCATCGTCTACGCCTGGGTCCTCACCATCCCCGGTGCCGCCCTCTTTGGCGCCATCCTCTTCAAAGCCATCCTCCGCCTGCTCAACTAGCGCCGTATTCTCACCACCAGCCCGGCCTGTCGAAAAAAAGCGGTTTCATCATGAGGCGAACCGGCGAGGTTCGCCGATGGATCTCAGCTTCCACGCTGCCTCTCATGGATTCTCTGAACTCCCTCTCACAAGCATGGCGCCTCGGTCCGTTGCAGAAGCATGTGCACTCCGTTTTTAGAATTTGAGTGCAAACTTTTTCATCAGCGGCGGCACGAGATTGCACCGGGGTGGGCCATCCCACTTGTAAGTTATTTGAAATCAGCAGGTTGACCAAAACTCCTGTGCTGCGTGCATGGCACTTGGCATGCACACCCTGCCGGGGGTCCAACGCCAGCTTCCCTAGCCGTGAAACTGGGTCGGTATGTTAACCGGGGCATCGACCTCTCTAGCGCTTATGGTGAACCTCAACGAATCCGAGGCCCAAACCTTCCAGCAAATCTTGAACGGCGAGCGTCTGTGGTCCTGGCCGAATGGCAGGCTTCAACTCGGGCAGACCTTTCCTGATGTGACCGTTATCAATCGCTTGGTGCGCGATGGTCTGCTGGACCAGAATTACCAGCCGACCAGTGCCGGGCGCGCCGCGTTGCTATCCTGGCTCCAGGCCAGGAGCACTAACAGTGTTACTTCTTCTGCCCCGATTTCGGTGACTCAACGCTCTTCATCGCCGCAAGGTTCCCCGTCGTAATCCCTCTGGAGACCGACAAAACGACATTCGCTCCTCCTGTTTTTTACGCTTACTTACCCACGCAAAGCTCACCAAGCAGTACCGCAAGCCCTGGAATATCACCTAGCCCGCGCGCGAGCGCGTGCCGCTTCTTCAGAGGTAAGATCATGTCACCGCTTTATGGTGACACTCCGCGTGCAACAGGGGGTGGCACTTCGTAGCGTACAATCAAATCTCTACGTAGTTGTTCTTTCCTATTCTCGAATTCGGCACGCATTTTCAGAAGTGTGTCATCCAACTGCAGACGGTTTTCGTAATCAAGAAATAGTGTCTGCTCCATCGTAAAGCACACCAACAGCATCCACAAAAGCTGCATACCCCACATGCGTGGTTCGATTCCCAAGTAGCGCATCTGCCACTCAAATGTTTTCCCGTCTTCGACCATAGCAAACCGGTCACAGACCGCGTTGATCGTCGCGTGTGATCCGGTTTCGGATAAGTCTCCCCATGCTTTGTGTAATTCGTCGAGTTCGTTAAACAGGCCTGCCTTCTTGTTCTTTTCAAACGCTTCCTTGAAGGCTTTCTCCTGGTCGTTCTTGCTGAGCCATTTCATCTGCAGAGCAGGATCGCTAAGCATATGGTGAGCGTGCGCAACAAACTCGATTGCGTCCCGAAGAATAGAACGAGCTTCGGCTAGGCAGCCGGACAGTGCAAGTTCAATACTGACACGTATCTTGGCGTGCGCGTTGAAATACAGAAGCAAGGGAAACATCCGGTTCAGATCACTAGCAACTTTGAGGTCTTGAAATTCCCGTAACCATATTTTGTCAAGCAGCATGTAGCAGTCGAACGTTTCCGAAAATCCCTGAACGCTGGCGAAAAAGTTCTGTCGTTTTGCGAGGTAGTATTCTTTGTATTCTCTAGGGATATTTTGAATCTCAAAAGGAACGAGTAGATCGCTCTCCGAGATCGAGTTTTTGGTCTCGGTCATGGCTTCTTCCTCTGGATCAGCATTCTCGCATAACCGGCGAATAGCAGCCCCTTATCGGGGGCGGGTGGCCCGGACGTAAACCCCGACACGAATTCCAGCACCGCTTGAATTCAGAGAGGTGGAGGACCGAAGCTCTGAAACTTTCACGGTGAATCACTCTTCGGCGAATCGTTCCGCCAACCATCGATACGGCCTTGTACCACGGCCATGAT